>ENA-OWNT01000294-OWNT01000294.1-seawater-metagenome-genome-assembly--contig:-NODE-294-length-131748-cov-27.384572_pt1 | contig 131748 bp, 113 predicted proteins | sample MGYA00238136_ERZ651165 | MGnify/ENA primary metagenome ERZ651165 (study PRJEB26861, sample SAMN08777766) | seawater metagenome | isolation source: coastal seawater | place: USA: Florida | collected...
GGGGTGAAGGTTCTTTTGGTCATGAACGACACTTTCCATTCCTTTCAGAAAGTGTCCACTCAACCGGGGCAAGGCCACTGCGCGCTGTCGAAGTGGGAGCACCTCGCCAAGGTCGCGCTCCCAGAACATCCAATCCTCTTGCTGGGGCGCAGAACCGCAAAACGCAAACTCAATGCGATGTTGCGGGACTTCGCGCAGCACCGACTCCGGCCCTCCAAACTTTGTTCGTGTCGTCGGTGACAGGAACTCGGCTCGCCAGTGGCCTGAGTGAAGCAAGTCGGACCGTGCTGCTTGGTCTGTCAGAAACCGGAGCCAATCCCCCTTGGCGTCGACCCGACGCTGAACCTGTTGCCGAAGAGGAGGGATGACGTTTTGGCTGCTAACCGCTTCGGCGTGGAACCGAGCTTCTTCGTAGAAATCCTCGAGCTCGACGCGCAGCAACCTTTGGTGGTCAACCCACAGATGCAGGTGGTTGCGAGAAACCAGTTCCCACCAAAGGCGGGGACGCTTTCTGGTGTACGGCACGAAGAGGTCCGCGCCGTCGTCGTGAAACCGCTTGTAGACGTCCTTCATGTTCTACCCGTCGTGCGAGGTCTGTTCGGCAGTCGACCTCTTCCGTCGCAGGCCATGTCTGCCGTACTTGCGCACCCGAGCATTGACGCCGTGCACCGCCGCCCATTCAAGAACGACCTCCAGATGCATCCGACTGGCAGCCTGTGCAGCGCGCAACTGTCGATAAGCAGACAACGCCGCCATGTGCTCCTCACACCAATCTCCGAGCTGGGATGGCAACATCTCCGACAAATACTGAAATGTCGAACCGGAGTTCGTCCGCGATGCAACACTCATCGCAGCCTGCAGCCGGCGTTGATCTGAGAACCCCAGCTCCTCTCGGAACAGCACCTGATGGTAGATGTTCCCCGCCATCATCCAATCGGGGTCCAGCTCGATGAGCTCCATGAGTTCTGCGAACAAGGCATCGTCGTCGTGGACGGCTGGCAGGCGGACGGCGGCGGCCAGCACCGATAGACGCCAATGCTCCGTCCCGGCACCGCGGTCGGCGGACAGCCGCCGTGTTTGCCAGTGCGTGTCCTTCAGGGAGTTCTTGTACATCTGTCGGAGCAGCGTCTCGTCGAGGAGGCCGGACGTCAGCCATCTTTCGTCGAGGCGAAACTCCCAAAGCATTGCCGTCAACGGAGGTCCCTCGCTCATGTCAGTTCCTACCAGCGGGTCGCCCGCCGCTCGGTCTTGCAGCGCGGTCATCCATCAACTCCCATGAGAAGCTCGTCCAGTTGGCAGATTGCGTCGAGCAGCTCCAAGGATGACGGGCAGTCCACTTGGACGTCACCGCTCCAGTCGCCGTCGTCGAGAAGCAGCTCCCACTGAAGCCAATGTGTCCGCTCAAGGGCGGATGGCGACGTATTCCAGTCTTCCTCGGAGGCAGCACGCATGGTTTTCAACGCGGGATACAGCTCGGCCGGCTGGAGCGTTCTCGTCCACGTTTCCGCTGCGACCTTGCGCTTTGTCCCCAGCTCATTTCGGTCTCGTTCGGCTTCGATAAGAACGACGTCGCCTTCGAAGGTGAGCTTCAGTTTTCCTTTCGGCCCCCACAGCGACTCGCGTTTGTAGATGAGATGTCCGACGACCACGTTTGCCACTCCTGTCGTCGAGACTGTATGACAACGGACCGGTTTCAGAGCTGCCTCTCATGACAAAACACCTCCACGAACTTCACGCCTGGCTTGCCGGCCTCTCGCCCGCAGCACTCGACGCTGCCGTCCACGGCGAGAGACTTTTGCCTCAAGACTCTCCCTATTGCTCAACGCATGTGAGCCCGGCCTGCGTTGGAGCTGGACGAGAACACGCTCTTCATCTCTCCCGCGCACAACAAGGGTCTCGTCGACGCTGCGACAAAGCTCGTCCTGCACTTTGAACAGCATCCGTTACCCCATCTCGAGGTGCAGCTGTTCAAGCCTCGTCGGGGGTGGGAGCGTGAGTTCACGATGCAAATTGTCGGACGCAGCGTCAGCATCGACACACGCTCTTGGCGGTACCACCTGTTTGTCTACGACGACGGTGAGGTCGAACTGGAGCTGGTGATTCCCGACGAGCAACGCGGCCTGCTGGCGACAGCTGCGCCGACGGTTTTTCTCGACAGCGAGGTCGGCGAAGAACTCGCCATGAAACTCTTTGCCATCACGGTCGTCTGCGCCAGTGATGTGGAAGGGTCGACGATTCCCATCGAGCATCTTCACGAACAGCTCGACGAGCTTTTGAGCAAAACACGCACTGCTTGAGTCCACGTGGGAAGCTTGGCGTTTCGATCCGGCGCGTCCGCCTCCCAGGCGGCGCGGTCGTGCGGATTGATGATGACGTCGAGTTCATCATCTTCGTCATCAACGACATCGAGTTCGCACTGCGCAATCCCGTACCCGTACTTGAAGCCCCGCTCCGTTGACTCCGTCCTTGCCGCTTCCTTTGCTCTATTCAGCGACGAGAACGTCCCCAGCACGTATGACGAGTTCGTCCGCTCTCCCATCCGATACATCGTCACAACGTAGATCTTCATGGTCGCCTCCCGCAGTTTGCACAGGGACGACGCCTACGCCCGCCCCATTCACCATCCCTGACTCCGCGCATGCGCCTGCAACTGCGACACGTCGTCGAGACTGCAGAGCGTCAAATGCAACCCCCGCCCCACACCTGCCACATTGGCCGCGTCGAACGCATCGAGCATCGACTGAAACGCGTCCATCTCAGACAACCGCCAGCCGCCGCGCAGCACCGGACACCTGACGTCGACAAACCCATTCGCCGACGCCAGGCGCAGCGCGTGCTCCAATGCACCACGCACCACACCACGCCGCTGTGACGTCGTCATGGACGTCCCGTGGTCCAGCACGCTCAGCAACAGCAGGGCTTTGTAGGGGCTGGTGCCCTCTTCCAACTCGAGCAACACACTCCGCCCCAGCGGAATGGGATGGTCAAGTTGCGAGTCGACTTCCTCGACGACATCCGCATCCGGGTGCTTCTTGTCGAACATGCGAAAGAGCCGCCCCTCCATCCCAGGGGCTGCGCCGTCGATTGTGAGGAAGAGCACGTCAGCAGGCGCAAACAGGTCTTGTTGGAGAATCGAAAGCTTCATGGTCGCCCACCGCCACTTCACGCGCGGAACTCTGCGCTTTCTGACTCCACTCAACCAGTGGTTAGGTCCGGCCAATTCTCAACAAAGTCCCGAAATCGCCACAAGCGAAATGCACTTGGAACATCTGGAAGGCCGATTTCCTGATTCCCCAACCCAAGAGGAACGGCAGACCCAAACTCAAGATTCACGGACCAAATACTTGCCGACAACTCACCGTCGGTAGCGACGACGTAGTAGGCGCCACCACCGCCGTAAAACAGAGGAAAGACCCCGTCAAATCGAAAGACTGAGAACCACTCTCTCTCCTCTGGTTTGGTGGCCTCCTCCATGACCTGGCGCTCACCAATGCACGGCAGCGAATCAAACACCTGTCCGGAAACCTGGCTTGGCGACGGGTTCAGGTCGCGCCCAAACCACATCTCCAGCTCTTCATCACACAACAGGCCGCCAACACCCGGGCCGACACCACAGCCGAACCTACGTGCAAAGTCGCAAATCTCCCTGTCGACATCGAGAAGTCGTTCGTACCCATGCACCACCTTCATCTGACCCTCACACCATCAAATGCCAACCGACTTCTCAATCGTGCACTGCCTCGACGTCGGGAAACGCTGAGACGAGCTGTTTGAATGCATCCCACCGGCTGGTGTCGCCAGGCAAAGCTACCATTCGAGCGCCGTGTCCAGGACGTCCCCGACGTCGCCAACGCGAGTGGACGTCGCGCCATCCAACTCAAAGCGAAAGAGGTCCGACGTGCCGTCGAGCCGGATGTACAGATAGCTCCCCGCTTGGTTGTCAGCGACGACGACGCCGTCCCGTGGGAAGTACGGGAAGCCTTTGCGCAACGACGTCGTCTCGCGGTCGATGCACTCGGCCGTCTTTGAAGTCGACTTGCGGTCGGTCTTGTCGAAGATGGAAAAGAAGTGCCACTGCTCGTCGTCAAAGACGCCGTACCAACCATTCCTTCGACGGAGGACGGCAACGTAATCAGCAGGCAGCGGACCTCCCAGTCGGTCTTCGGTCTCCCTCACCCACTTCAGGTCAAGCTGCGTCGCCATCACTGTCGGACCTCGACATGGTCCGCCAGCTGAAAGATGGACTCCGGGATTTCGTCGACGTCGTATGCGTCCATCGAGAGCACTGACAGGTTTGCCTTCTTCAGCCCCTCCAAGCCGTCGGGCAGCTTCTCTCGTCGCTCATTGCGAAGGTCCAACTCACGGAGGCTTGCGACGCCCGCAAGCTGTTTCAGATGCTTCGCAGATACTTCCACACCACCGATGATGACTTTCGAAACGTTCGTCTTCGCCAACCCGGCGTAGCTCCCCACTTCGCAGCAGTCGAACCAGACTTGGTCGAGCGACTTCTGACAAAGGATTTCCGCAGGGACCCTGGCGACCTTTGCGTCCATCAGCGTCAGCTCAGTCAGGTTCTTCAACGGCTTCAAGCCTCGAAGCTCGTCCATGCCGTCGGCCGAGTACGACTCCACTTCGTCGCCGAGGAAGTTCGCGAGGTCCACGTTCCCACTGATGTCGCCATCTTCGACGGGCTGCAAGACGCTCTTCCACGACGATGAAACGAAGTAGTTGAAGCCATCGCCGTCATCGTCATCGAACAGGTAGAGGAAGATGCCGCCGGCACCAGCAGGTGCCGAGTCGGCAATGTCGTTGGCGGCTTTCTTGAACCAGGCCGCACCGGGGACGTCGACGTCGGCCGGTCGCTTGTTGAAGACCAGACCCAGCTCCAGGTTCCGGGTTTCGAGTCCAACCCCACGGTATTCGTCAGGGCACTCCTCGTGGTCGTCGTCGAAGAACACGATGAGGTCGGCCGCGATGTCGTCAAACGGCGACTGCCAGTGAACAACTGCCGTCACAGCGATAACGTCTTTCAAGCCGCGCTCTTCGTCGGCGGTGGCGCTCAGCACCAGTTCCCAGAATGACATGCGGTTCCCCTATGGCACCGGCGCGAACTTGCCCGTGCTCGACAACGCGACGTAGCTCACCTGCTCCTGCACGAGCATGATGTCGGTGAGATGTTCGTCCATCAGCCATTTTGAGCTTGAGTAGAACGACAGTTTCGTGAGCTGGTCGATGGGGACGTCCACTCCCTTTGGCTTTCTTTTCGGCGGGTCGCCTCTGACAACAGCGATGCAGGCCGACGGCATTCGAATCGGGAAGAAGTCGAGTTCGTCGTTTGAGTGCTTGCCGACGAGCTCACCGCCACCTTCAAGCAGCGGCTTCAGGATCGGCTCGAGAGGCGTGTTCTTGGGAATGAGGGACGACCAGAGGTGCTTGCCAAACGCAGATGGCTTCCCAGTTTCGTGGTTACAGACGGAGCCTTCTTCGACGGAGAGGTCGCCGAACTTCTCTTCGACCTCAGCGCGACCATACGAACGGCTCCTCGCAATGCGAATCCAGTTGTGCACGTCGTCGCCGAGGACAAACCCCGTGCAAAGGACTTCTCGTCCGACAAGGTAGGGGCGCCGAGTGTCCGTTTCAATGTGCCTTCGAGCGCCAGTTTCGCGGGCGAGGATTTCGTGTACCTCGTCCGATATCTCCTCTTGCGTCTGCGACGACGTGAGAAGCTCAACAATCCGCGCCGCAGCGTCGGTGTAGCGCGGCTCCGCTTTCGGCAAGACGGGGAAGACGGTGTTCATCTCAGCGCTCCAGGGCTTCGACGCTACGGCGCGAACTTGCCCGTGCTCGACAACGCGACGTAGCTCACCTGCTCCTGCACGAGCATGATGTCGGTGAGGTGCTTGTCCATAACGCTGTCCAGCCCACAGAAGAACGACAGCTTGGTGAGCTGGTCGACGTGAACGTCCACGCCTTTCGGTTTTCGTTTTGGCGGGTCGCCTCGGACAACAGCGACTTCGGCCAATGGCATGTCAATCGGAAAGAAGTCGAGCTCGTCATTCGAATGCCTGCCAATCAGCTCTCCACCTCCGTCAAGCAGCGGTTTGAGGATCGGCTCGATGTCGGTGCTCACTGGGACGACTGACGACCACAAGTGCTTTCCAAAGACAGACAACTTGCCGGATTCATGCCGACAACCCGTGCGGCTCGCTTGAGAGAGCTGTTGAACCTTCGCTTCTACTTCGTCGCGACCGCAGCGACGTCGTCTTGCAAGGTTGATCCAGTGGTTGATGTCCTCGGTGCTGCCAGGGCTACAGCAGAGGACTTCTCGCCCAGTCGCTGTTCGCCGACAATCCGTTTCAATGTGTCTTCGAGCGCCGGTTTCGCGGGCGAGGATTTCGTGCACCTCGTCCGATACCTCCTCCAGCGTCTGAGACGACGTGAGAAGCTCAACAATCCGCGCCACAGGGTCGGTGTAGCTGGGCTCCGCTTTGGGCAAGACGGGAAAGACCGTGTTCATCTCAGCGCTCCAGGGGTGCCCGGAACGTAAGCCAAACTGGCCCAAAAAGAAAAAGCCTGAGATCGGCTGGCAGCTGGTTTCGCCTGTCGACGAAAACCACTCTTTCACTTCGTCGCTTTCAACTCATCCAACCAGTCCGCCCAGTCCTGCATCATCTCCCGTCGCTCGTCGAGAAACTCCGCTCGGTTGTACGCCCGCCCGAGGGGACCCTTCACCGCATGCGCCAGCTGGTGCTCAATCAAGTCCGGCCGTTTGCGCAGTTGTTCGTCGAGCATCGTTCGCGCAGAAGCGCGAAACCCGTGCGACGTCATCTCCTCTTTTGTGTAGCCCAGCCGGCGAAGCGCCGCGTTGAGCGTGTTGTCGCTCATGGCGCGGTCGACGCTGCGCACCGACGGAAAGACATACCGCGACGTCCGCTGCATGCGCTGGGCCTCATGAAGAATGGCAAGCGCCTGTGTCGACAACGGCACCATGTGGTCGCGGCGCATCTTCATCTTCTCGGCAGGGATGGTCCACACCGCTTTCTCGACGTCGACCTCGCTCCACTCCGCGTGGCGAACTTCACCCGGCCGCGCGAACACCAGCGGAAGCAACTGCAGCGCCAGCCTCGTCGACGGCTCGCCTGAGTAACTGTCGATGGCGCGCAGCAGCGCACCGAACTCCTTCGGCTCGGTGATGCCGGCGCGGTGCTCCCGCTTCTCTTTCACCAACGCGCCTTTCAGCGCCGACGTCGGGTCGTTGTCGGTGCGGCCGGTGATGACGGCGTAGCGAAAGACGCGGCCGCAGATGCTCAGCACGCGATGGGCGGTGTGGTACTTCCCCTCGGCCTCGATCTTCCGCAGCATGTCGAGGAGGTCTTTCGCGCGTATCTCGTCGACGTGCATACGTCCGATGCCAGGGAACGCCTTCTGCTCCAGGCGGCTTTTGACCATCTGCTTGGTCTTGTCTTCCCATTCGACCGACTTCTTCTCGAACCACTCTCGCGCAATGTTCTCGAAGGTCGCCTCGGCGTGCTCGCGGTCCCGCTTGCGTGCGTCGCTTGGGTCGATGCCCTCAGCGAGCTGTCTGCGCATCTCGTAATGCTTGTCGCGCGCCATACGCAGGGTGACCTCTGGGTACGCCCCCAAACTCAGGCGGCGCTCTTTGCCCTTCACCCTGAACTTGTGGCGCCAGTGGCCTTTGCCCTTCTTGGTGACCTCCAGGTAGAGCCCGCCCCCGTCGAAGAGCTTCTGTGATTTGTCGCGCGGCCGGCGAAGTTCGGCCTCGATGCCTTTGGTGGTGAGTTTCCCCATGCGCTTGCTCCTGTGGGGGCAAGGGTTTTGCCCCCTGAGGTCTGCCCCCAGCTTTGCCCCCAAGAACATGGGTTGTGGTGGGTTCAGCAGCAAGTCCTGAAACAAGAAAACCCGCCTGGGAGGCGGGTTTGAGGTCTCTTGGGATTCTCTGAATCCTTCTGTTGGAGCCAACAAGCGGAGTCGAACCGCTGACCTGCTGATTACGAATCAGCTGCTCTACCAACTGAGCTATGTTGGCGCTTTCGCGTGCTGAAGATGTACGGCGTGCTTTCGTAAAGTCAATGCCCAACCGCGCACCTTTGACGTCGCCGACTTCCAGCGCATTCAGATGCGCCCAGTGGCGGCAGACGGTGGCGTCCACAGTGCTTCGCGGCGGGCAAACACCCGCTCGCGGGCCTGTGAAATGACGGGGATCAAGTCTTCGTGCAGGTCGGGCTGGCGCACCCGGTTGGCGACCTGCCCCAGCCGAAAGTGCACGCGCTCGTCGCGGTCGTACTCGTGCACAAAGGCCTCTTCGACAAAACGCTGCATGGCCATCGCCACCGGGGGCCGCGCCTCGATGCCACACGACGCCAAGAAGCGGTGCACCTCGTCTTCAATGTCGTCGTCGAGCACGGCCTGCAGATGGTCGTACATGCGTTGGGTTGCGCCAGGGGTGACGGTTTCCCAGGCGGCGTCGAGGAGCATCTCCAACAGGATGTGCCCCAGAAAATGCGCCCGAAATCGCTGCCCTTCGACGACGGGCTGGCCAGCGCGCAACAGGTCGCCCAACTCTTTGTTGAGCTCGACAAACGCATCCGTCGAATGAAACCAGCCGTCGTCGACGTAGTGCTGGTGCACCCCCTGCAGAAGCTCGCGCTGTCGAGGTGACGACGCATCCGCCGGCAGTTTGCTGGGGCGCAGCCGCACCTCCCGAAAGAACGACATGAGGTCGGGCAGCAGACAACCCAACGTGCTGTAGGGCGTCTGCTGATGGCGAGCGTGACAGAGAAAATTCACCCGGAACCTCGACGACGGCAGGCGTCTACAGCGAGAGGTATGTGCATGTCCCCTCGAGACAAAACAACGGCGCACAGCAGTCGGCGTTGTCGACGCAAGCGCCGCAGGTGCCATCGGTGCATGCTTGGTTGTCGCAATCGCGGCACGAGTCGCAAGTGTCGCCCGGCGGATCCCCAGCGTCGACCGACATGCCTCCGTCGTCGTCGACCACAACGTCTTCGTCGCAATCGTCAGACAAGGCCAGCACCGCGGCATCGTAGGTGATGTCCAACGTGCCCGACGACGACACCCGCCGCACGAGAAAACTGCCGTGCAACGTGTTGTCGCCCGAGAGGGTCAGCGCCCCCGTTGGTGACGACACGTTCGCCGCGACGGCGAGGTCGCCGCTGAGGTTGACGTCGCCGTTCAAGTACATGCGCACGGCCCTGGGTCGCTCGGTGTCGCCAATGGTGGTGGCTTGGCCGCCCGTCCATCCGCCGTTCACGAAGAGGTCGAGTTCGGCGTCGGCGCCGTCCAACTCGATGGTGAACGTGCCGCCAGTGGTGATGTCTCCGTCGACAAACAACGCGACGCGGCCGCGAATGGTGAACGTCAAGTCGCCGCTGCCGGCGATGCCAACGAGGCGGTACCGCCCGCACTCAAAGGTGTGCGACGTCGTTTCGTTGACGTTGGCGAAGGCATCCGCCACGAGCCCGACGTCGTCGTTGTGGGCAAAGTCTTGTTGGGCGTTGACGATGCCAGCCACGTCGACGCGGTGCTCGGCAGCGCAATCGCAGGGGGGCGGCACGTCGACGTCTGCACGCACCACGTTGGGCATGCCGCTGGTTTGCACCAAGGCGCCATCGGGCACGGTGAAGTCGCCACCGACGGAGGTGGTGCCAGCGATGACGTCCCCATTCACCATGGCGAACTGCCCCACGTCGAGGTCACCGGGCCCGGTCACCACCCGGCCGCCCGACAACAGGGCGCCACCGACGGTGACGTCGGCGCTGGTCACCAAGCCGTTGTTGCCCGCCACCCACAGCGACCCACCGATGTCGAGAGGCAGTGACGACGTCAATCCGCCGTTGGTGCCCACAGCTGCCGCCAAGTTGCTTTGGTTGGTCTGCGAGTCGAAGCCCGCGGTGACGACCTGTCCCGACGTCACCAAGTCGTCGCAGGTGCACAACGCGTAGCGAAAACTGCGGGCGGCGATGTCGCCACTGCACACCCGGTCGCCGCCAACGTTGGTGGGAATGAGGCCACCGCTTCCTGCGCAGAAGGCATCGCGCCCCGACACAAATCCGCCACCATCGTCGACGACGACGTCTGGTTCGCCACCGTCGTCGACCGGCCCCACACCGGGCTCACCTCCATCGCCCCCCACATCGGGTTCGCCACCGTCGGCGTTGACGTCGGGGTCGAGACCGCCGGCGTCGCCATCGTCCGGCTCGGCGGCAGGTTCGGCGTCGGGCCCGGGCTCCGAGGAGACGCAGCCCTCGCAACCGACAGCAAAAGCGCATGCGAACAACGCAGCGGTGCACAGAAGTCGAATGGACATCGGGTTCTCCTTAGGCGTGCTTGCGCACAAACGCGAACACAGCGTCGGCCGTGTCGTCGAGGTTGTCGTCGAGGGTGCGCCCCGACTTTTTGCGTGGCTTCAGGCTGTGGTCTCCATCTTCGATGAACACCACGTCGACGTGGGCGCCGAGCGCGTAGCCCTCGACCTCGTCTTGTGTGCCCATGGTGTCGCGGGTTCCTTGGCAGATGACGACGGGCACATTGCCGTCTTCAAGGTGGTCGGTGCGCAACTTGTCGGGCTTGCCCAGCGGGTGAAACGGATAGCCGAGCGCCACGACGCCGCGCACGCCAAGCTCATCGGCCATCAACGTGGCGTAGCGGCCGCCCATGCTCTTGCCGCCGATGAAGGCGTCGGTGCCGACGTGGGCGACGACTTTGGCCCACGTCGCCTCCAAGATGGGAGCGCGGTCGGGGGGCTTTTTCTGGCCGGTCTTCCGCCGAGTGCGCATGTAGGGGAACTCGAACCGCAACACGCGGATGCCCTTGGCGCTCAGCCGCTCGGCCATGTCGTTCATGAAGGGGCTGTCCATGGCGGCGCCGGCACCGTGGGCGAGCACCAGCGTAGCCAGCGGGTTGCCTGGTGGCGTGTCTTCGAGAAAAGGGGGGAGGTCGACGTCGGGACGAACGCTGTTGGACATGGCGCATGGTGCAAAGGCCAGCGCCTGGATGCAAGCGTGTCCACACGCTGTTGTCGACGGTGAAGTTGCCGTATGCTCGTGCCGTAAGCTTCGCACGTCACCGTGCCCACCTTCAGGAGATCGCATGTCTTACGAAATGAAACGCATCATGGTGCCCGTCGCCGTCGGCACCCTCAAAGGCTACGAACTCGCCCGCAAAGCCACCGACGCCGCCTTTGCCATCTCGAAAAAGTCAGACGACGCCCGCGTCATCCTGCTCTTCAAGAGCACCAAGATCGACGACATCGACCCCAACGAGGCCACCGGCAAGCTGTTCAACAACGCCCGCGACACCCTCAAGAAGCACATGGCCGACGCTGTCGAACGCCTTGAAGAACTCGAAAAATACGGCGACAGCCTTGGCGTCGAATACGACATCGAAGTGGTGGCCGACGACGAAAGCACCGCCGACACCATCTGCGCCGCCGCATTGCGCCTCGACGTCGACGCCATCGTGATGTGCTCCCACGGCCGCACTGGCTTCAAGCGCTTCATGATCGGCTCTGTCGCCGAAGAAGTCGTGCGCAAGGCCGAGGTGCCTGTGATGGTGCTGAAAGGCAAACAAATCGAAGACGCCTAGTCTGGAGCGCCGGCGCTCAGGCGCGGGCATGCTCCAGCCTTCAACGACCATTTGCAGTGGATGACGACGCCTTGGCCTGCTGATGGGCGCCTGACTGCAAATGGTCGAAGGTGCCTGTTTCTCATCCTCACCGACGTCATTTCATCGTCGTAGACATCGTGTTCTGGGATGCGCCCCAGTCAGAGCCCGCGCGCTTCGCGGCGCGGGGGCCCTGCCTTCAACGACCATTTGCAGTGGATGACGACGCCTTGGCCTGCTGATGGGCGTCTGACTGCAAATGGTCGAGCAAGCCTGTTGAACGGCTTGCTCGACGTCGTTTGCGAGGAGCGGCCTGAATCGTCCACCGCGTCGTCGACGCCATCCCCCTCGGCGCTTCGCGCCGGACCGGGTCGCTTTTTCGGTTCGACTGGTCGCTCAGCTACGGCTTTGCGTAGGCGTCGACGTCGTCGAGCCACGCCCGCACCTGCGCATCAGAAGGCATGCGCCAATCCCCGCGGGGCGACAGCGCCACCATGCCGACCTTGGGCGCATCCGCCGTGCACGACCGTTTGAACTGCTGCGTGAAAAAGCGGCGGTAAAACACCCGCAGCCACTTTTGCAGCGTGTCGACGTCATAGGCGTCGGCGAACGCGACGCGGGCGAGGTCGAGGATCCGCGACGGCCGGGCCCCATGTCGCACGAAGTGAAACAAGAAGAAATCGTGCAGCTCGTACGGCCCGATGGCGTCTTCGGTGAGCTGGGCGATGGCGCCGCTCTCGTCGGGCGGCAGCAACTCAGGCGAGATGGGCGTGTTCAAGATGCTCTCGAGGCACGCCCTCAGTTCGGCTTTGTCGCCCGTCGTCCAGGTGTCGATGCGCTCCTGCACCACCCAGCGGATGACGAACTGAATCAACGTCTTCGGAATGCCAGCGTTGACGTCGTACATGGCGATGTGGTCGCCCGCATACGTCGCCCAGCCCAACGCTTTTTCACTGAGGTCGCCGGTGCCGACGACAATGCCGCCGTGTTGGTTGGCCAGCGTCATCAACACCAAGGTGCGAATGCGCGCCTGAACGTTCTCGAAGGTGGCGTCGCCCAGACTGGGGTCGTTGCGCAAGTTGTCGATGAGCCCCTCGACGGTGTCGGCCTTTGCGCCGTGCCCCGTCGCCGACAACATGATGCGGCTGATCTCGCCGATGTCGATGGGGATGAACGTGCCGCCGATGCTCTCGGCGAGAATCTGCGCGTTCGACCGCGTGGTGTCGGTGGTGCCGAGCCCCGGCAACGTCACGCAGATGAGGTCAGAGCGAGGCCGCCCGTCGAGGTCGAGGGCTTGCGCGGCAACGAGCGCCGCCTGCGTCGAGTCGAGTCCGCCGCTGACGCCGAGAATGAGCTTGGGACGTCCGATGGCCTGCATGCGCGTGAGCAATGCGTTGCACTGAATCTCGAACATCTCCCAACAGCGTCGCGCCAAGGTCTCTTGGCCCTTCGGCAAGAAGGGATGCGGCGCCACCTCGCGTTGGAGGTCTGCAGCGTCGACGTTTTCGCTCGCGGCGAATGCGACGCGGGTGAACGCGGTGTCGACCTGGGCGGCGCAGTCGTGAAAGCTCCCCGTCACCTGGCGCTCTCGCACCAGACTCTCGACGTCGACGTCGACGGTGAGGTGTTGGCTGTGGCGCGCAAAGCGTTCGCTTTCTTTGAGCACGGCGCCGTTTTCGCAGATGAAGCCATCGGCATCGAACGCCAAGTCTGTCGACGACTCTCCTGGGCCGGCCGCCACATAAGCGTAGGCGCACTTGCCACGGTCTGACAGCGCTTGCGCCAACATGCGCCGGAGGTCGGCCTTGCCGATGGTGAAGTTCGACGCCGAGAGGTTGACGACGACGGTGGCTCCCGCGCTCACTTGCGCCGTGCTCGGCGGTGCTTGCACCCAATAGTCTTCACAGATTTCGGCGCCCACGACGAGGTCGGTGAATTCGTCGGCAGCAAACAGCAACTGCGTGCCGAACAAAAAGCGCTGCGCTCCAACACTGGCGGTGACGTTGTCGTCGAGGTCGGTGCCCGGCCGAAACCAGCGCTGCTCTTCAAACTCGCGGTAGTTGGGCAAGTACGACTTGGGGATGCCGCCGAGGATCCGTCCCTGTTGCACGGCGACGGCGGCGTTGTAGAGCTTGCCCTCGACGACGAGCGGCAGGCCCACGAAGAACAACGGCTGCAGCTTGACGGTCTTCTGACAAAAACGCAGCAGCTCGTCGGCAGCGCGCTCCAACAGCAAGCGGTCGAAGAACAAGTCGCGCGCGGTGTAGCCCGTGATGCCCAACTCGGGAAACACCACCACCTGGGCGCCGTCGTCGTGGGTGGCCTGCGCGAGGCGAATCATCTCGTCGACGTTGTGCACCAACGCGCCCACGCGGCATTTGGGGATGGCAACAGAAACTCTGGCGAAACCACGCATGGTCTGCTCCTTCGCAGAAGACTCAATCGTCGGAGGGGGCGTCACGCTCGTCGAGGAGGGCGTTGGCCGGCAAGGTGCGCCAGCCGACAATCCAAATGAGACCCCCGACAAACAACCCGACGGGAACGATGGCGATGGCCATCTGCAAGCCGATGCCCTTTTGCGACGACAACCAGCCGATGAGCGGCGGCGACAAGGCGTCGCCCAACAGGTGAATGCTGAGAATCGACAGCGAGAACGCGCGTGCCCGCACCTGCACCCCGACGCTGTTGACGATGAGCGCGTTCACCGGGCCGTTGTAGAACCACAAGAAGAACTGGGCGAACCCGACGAGAACGATGGCCGTCATGCCGTCTTTGGCCAACAACGCCCACACGCCGAACACCGTCGCTGGCAACATGCTCAACCCGCTGACGGCGAGGTAGGGGTTCTTGGTGTGGTTGCGAATGCGGTCGGCCAACCATCCGCCGACGATGGTGCCGAACAACCCGCCGATGACGGTGCCTGCGCCCATGCCCGTGCCTGTCTCCGACTCGCTCATGTGATGCACGCGCTGCAAAAACGTCGGCAACCAATCGCTGAGGCCGCCGACCGCGAAGGTGACGGCGGTGTAGCCGGCGACGGTGAACACGTAGCGCTTGTTCTTCAACAAGCTGGGCAAAGCTTCTTTCCACGGGGGCGGCTCTGGGGTCTCCACCTCCTCGTCGTCGAGACCGCCGCGCTCCACGTCGCGAATGCTCAGTGCGAAGAGAGCAACGATGACGCCAGGGAGGCCACAGATGAGGAACGCGGCCCGCCAGCCGAAGGCCTCGCCGAGCACGCCGCCGAGGGTGAATCCCATGGCGGCGCCGATGGGAATGGCGACGTAAAACAGGGTCAAGATGCGGTTGCGCTTCTTCGGCACGTAAAAGTCGGCGATGAGGCTGGGCGCGATGGTGGCGTAGGCCGCTTCGCCGATGCCGACGAGGGCGCGGGCGATCATGAACGTTGTGAAGTCGGTGGCCAACGCCGCCGATGCCGTCGCCAAGCTCCACAAGATGACGCCGAAGGCGATGAGCTTTTTGCGCGAGTACTTCTCGGCCAACGTCCCGAAGATGGGGGCGGCGATCATGTACACCCAGATGAACGCCGTGAACGGCAGCGAGGTCTGGGTGTCGGTGGTGAGGTTGAGGTCGGCCTTGAACTGGTCTTTCACCGCGCTCGGCACATAGCGGTCGATGAAGTTCAACAAGTTCATCAACGTCAGCAACACCACCGCGTGGGTGGCGCCGGGCAGCGCGCCGTTTTTCAGCTCAGGATGTTGCACGCTGGATGCGTTTTGTGCGTCGGCCACGGCCCCTCCCACGTCGGATGTCGTGGTCGGGCACCACATTCGACAGGGGCGTCTTTAGCACAGATGACGACAGACAACGCCATGGGTGGTTTGTGTGTCGTCACGGTCCCTCGCTCGCTTCGCTCCCTTTGGGACGCACTCTACTCTTCGTCGCCGTCGAGGAGGGTGGACCAGCCCGCGCCGACGCCTGCACCGATGCTGGTGCCCACGGCGCCCGTGGCGAGAAGCACGAAGCCTGGCGCCATCGCCAGCCACTGCCCGTTGGGGTCTTCAGCGTTGGGGTCAGAGGGCGGTGGCGTCGTCGGCAGCAGGACGCCGTGGTAAATCACCAGCGCCGAGCCGAGACCCAAAAGGGCACCGGCGATGGCACCGACGGCCGCGCCTCCCATCGCCCCCAGCGGCACCTTCCAGACCCCGTCGACGTCAAAGACAAACGCCGCCGTGACGACGGAAGCCAGGGCGGCCGCTGGCCCGACCCACAGCAGAAAGCCGAGCGGTGCGCCGATGAGAAAGTGGGGTGCTGACACCGCTGCCGCCCCCGTCAACAGTGGCAAAGCAGGCACCAGCAGCAGCGGGCCGACGGTGAGCATGCCAGCAACCGCAGCAGCACCTCCCGTCGACACCGCCACCCACATGGGGTCGGTCGACGAGGGTGGGTCCGCCTCCGTCGACGAATTCATTGCTGCGTCGTCCTCGACGGGCGTGGTTGCCGTCGCCTCGGGGGCGCTGCTCGCAGGCAGCGGCGTGGTGGACATGGCGGGCGACGCTGCCGTGAGCAGCACAAATGTGATGCAGCAGCGGATCCAGTTCTTCATGTCGCCTTACTCGTCGTCGGAGGTGAACACGTTGGCGACGGCGGCGCCCAGCCCCGCGCCGATGGCGCTGCCGACGCCCGTCGTCACCATGAATGTGACACCGCCAAGGGCAAACGGTGGGTACTGATCTGCGCGCACCGGCCCGAGGTTGGGCCACAGCAGCGAAGAAACGGTGGTGGTCATCACCGCAAGGGGAATGGCCACCACACTGCCGACGATGGCCCCGCCGGCGGCGCCCCACATCACGCCGATGGCGGCCTGTTTGTCGTCGAGCAGGCCAGCGGTCACCACCGCCGGGACACAGACGACTGCGAAGGTCAGCAGGGCCCCCAGCGGGGCCGCCAGCCCAGGCAACAGAAGGACGCCCAAGCTCATCGCCGGCCACACCAAAGGCATGCTCGTCGCGCCCACCACCGTGGTGAGTGCTGCGCTCGACGCCAGCGACACCGCAAACACGGCGCCGCCGACGGCGAACGCGGATGGCCACTTCGACAAAGGCTCGGTCGTCGCCGGAGGGTCATCCTGTGGCGCTGCAGATGCCAACACCACATCTTGCGCCAGCACGGGTGCCGACGACGTCGACACCCACAGCACGCCCACCAGCATCAGCGCCAGAGTCGACGCTTTCATTCTGCTTCTCCGTTGGCGAGGGTGGCCCAGCCGGCGCCGATGCCGGCCCCCAAGCTGGCGCCGACGATGCCGGTGACGATGAAGATCGTCCCCGGCACGATGAAGACGCCCAGCCCACTTTCTGCACCGGCGTCGGGGTCAGGCGGCGGCATCAATGGCCCCAAAACGCCATGTATGGCGCCCGCGCCGAGGCCAAGCCCGACGAGAGAACCAACTGTGGCCCCGGCGAGTGCCCCGCCAAACGCGCCCCCTGCAGCAGCGAAGCCGTTGTCGTCGAACACCCATCCAGCGGTGCCGGCAGCGACGGCCGTCGTCACCGGCGCCACCAGGGCGGCGAACACGACCGGAGCCACCACCGTCGCCCCCGGCAAAGCCGCGACGGCGAGCCCGACCAAGACCACGCCCCAGGTGATGTACGCCGCAAACATCACCGGCCCCGTGACCATGGTGCCGGCCACAAACGTCGCCGCCCCCGTCGACAACGACGACAACCACTGGGCGTCGGTGATGGGTGCTGGGGGGCTTTTTGGCGGGTCAAACGCCGAATCCTCATCGACGGGGAAGTCGACGGCGACCACGCGTGTGGACGTCGACGCCTCACCACTCATCGTCACGAGGGGAGCAGCTGTCGACGTGGATGGCGCCAACACCACGAGCAGACACGCGACAAACGCCAGCAGCGCTGCAGGAGCGCAGCGCAACGACGTCGTCAACGAAGCAAACCAGAAGTCGGTCATTCGGCCGCCTCCTCAGCAAACCACCACATGGACGCGGCCGCCCCCACGCCAGCCCCCGCCGCCGCCCCCACCTGGGTCAGAGCGCCAAACGCGATCGCGGGGAGAATGCCGGGGAAGTCGTTGTCGACGGGCGCCGCCTCGCGTTGGGCACGCTGTTGCAACTCCAACGCGAACAGCCCCCAAAATGTGGCGAACCCCACGGCCGCCCCGACGACGCCGCCGGCAAGGGTGCCGACGAGTGCGCCACCCCCCGCATGCACACTGCCGTGCACCACCCCCGAGGTCACCGCCGACGGGATGCCGGCAAAAAGAAACACGCCGAGAAGGGCCACCGGAACAACGACGTAGGGCGCGTAGGCCAATGCGTAGCCGGCGAAGGCCAACCCCCACGACAACGGCGTCATGAGCACCGCAACGTTCACCAACCCGAGCCCGGTGAGCGCGGCGCCTGCAGCGACCACCGTCGACACCACCCGCCAACGTTGTTCTTGGTCGCGGTCGTGTTCGGCGCGCGCCTCGTCACGAGAGGGTGGTGCGTCCTGTGACGCGGGTGGCAGTTGAACGACGCGGCGGCTCCCGCTGCTCGACGTCGTGGGGCTCGCCCACGTCGTCGTCGAGACCAAGAACAGGCAGGCGATGCCAACCGACAAGGCCCAATGTCGAATGCCAAGTCGTGCGACAGAGGGACGTCGCCGTCGTGGTCGTCCACCGACGTTGAGGACGCAGCCTGCAACTCGCCGCGCCCACTGGATGGGATTCATGTGTGACCTCGCCCGTCGTCAGCGTCGGCGACGCCGCACGGCGGCCCCCAACAGAAGCAATGCGCCAAACCCGCTGGCCCACGTCGTCGACGTCGTCGACGTGCACTTGCACACCGGAGCAAACGGGTCGGGCACGCCTGTGTTGCTGAACTTCAACTGCGAAACGTCGAAGGTCTCGACGACGGGGATGCACCGCGCCCCCGACGCCACCCCGCTGGCCCGTGCCGCATAGCCGTCGTCACAACGGCAGGTGGGGAAACCGTTGACGGCAATGCACGAGCCGCCCTCGCCGCACGACACGTTCGCGCAGACGTCGCCCACCTCGTCGGCGGGGAGCAGGTTCAGCGACGCGTCTTGGCAGGTGATGGTGCGGCGCAGGGCGCGTCCGGCGCCGACGGGCGAACGGATGCGACGGGCGGTGGCGCCTTCAGGGCAGATGCATCCTTCGACGCCCTCGTCGGTGAGGGCGCAGATGCCACCGACGCCGCAGTAGGTGTTGCCGCACGGCTGACGCAATCGGCTGCGTTGCACGCCTTCGGCGCAAATCTCGACGGGCTCGCGATTCGAGAGGTCGATGACGCGGTCGACGTCGGAGAGGTCTGCCGGGGCAAAGACGGGGTCGTCGGTCATCTCCCAGCCGCCCATGCGGGTGTACAGCCGGGTGAGGTAGCCGAAGTTGGCGGCGAGGTTGACGACATAATCGCGGGCGGCCTGCACCTCTTCGCCGCCGTCGTCGTTGGCGATGGTGGCGCGCAGGGCGTTGTCGTCGAGAAGCTCGGTGGTGCCCGCCGACTGGGTCACGAACGCTTTGCCTCCAGCCTCGTCGACGAGGTGCGACACCAAGGTGTAGTAGTTCGAGGTGCCGGTGTTGTAGTCCCACTGGAGGTCGTCGGCTGAGACGGTGAGTTCGCGATAGTTCTGCGGCGCATACCGCTCGTCGGCGGCGATGAAGGTCAAGATGCCCATCTCGGGCTCGGCGCTGACGCTGGTGAGGCGGATGGGCACCAACGGCATGTCGCCGTTGGGGCAGGTGAACTTGATGGGCGAGATGTCGGTGACACCTTGGTCGGGCGCCAGCTTCAACCCCAAGAACTTGTACCCCTCGCTGACGTACTGCTCGACAAACGGCTCCATGCCTTCGGTGATGAGGTAGTCGTTGTCTTTCAGCCAATCGATGAGGGCGGCGGGGTCGTCGGAGGAGATGACCTCGGGGTCGAAGGCACCGACGATGGGCAGGTCTTCGACGTTGACAGCAGGCTCGGGGGACGCATCAGGCTCAGCCGCAACAAACTCCTGTGTCGGAAACGGATTGAAACTGGGTGGCGGCTCTGGCGGATTGCAGGTCGTCGGCGGCGCCGTCACCCGTGGCGTGGTGGCTGCATCCAACACCCGCAGCGTCGCGTTGGGCACGACGTCGAGGGTGGGCGTTTCGGGCACCGGCACAATCCAGCTGAAGGCGTCGGGGTCGCCGGTGTACGAAATCTCGACGACGGCGGTGACACCTGCCGGCGGTGGATGCACCTCAAAGAGAATGCGCTCGGCGTTTTGGTCGACGGGCGTCGGCTGCACCGCTGAGCAGAAGAATCCGCCACACGCGGCAGCGTCGTCGACGGCCAAGGTGATGGCGGCCGCCGCGCACAGGGCCACGGCCGAGACAGACAGGGATGAATGGCGAGAGACGAACATCGAATTCTCCAGCAGTCAAAGTGAACAAAAACAAACAACCAAAAACAGTTGAACAGACGAACCAGACGACGTCGTGACGGTCGTCGACGACGACGTCAGCGCCGACGGCGTCGACACATGACGCCCAACAAGAACAGCACGCCGAAGCCGCTGGCCCACGTCGTCGATGAGAGCGACGAGCAGGTGCAGAAGACCGACGTCGGCAAACCGGTGTTCGAAAACTTCAGCTGCTCGACGCCAAAGGTCTCGACGATCGGCGCGCACACTGTGCCCGCAGCCGACCCTGTGGCGCGGGCGGCGTACCCGTCGTCACATCGGCAAGTGGGGAAGCCATTGACGGCAATGCACGACCCACCTTCGCCACAGCTGCGGTTCTCGCAAATGTCGCCGATCTCGTCGGTGGGCAGCAGGTTCAACGACGCATCTTGGCAGGTGACCGTCTGGCGCATGGCCTGCGAACGGCCCACGGGTGCCTGGATGCGACGGGCGGTGGTGCCTTGGGGGCAGACGCATCCTTCACGACCGTTGGCGAGGAGGGCGCATTGCCCGCCGACGCCACAATAGGTGTCGCCGCAGGGCGCATGCAGGGTGTCGCGGTTGACGCCTTCGGCGCACAGTTCGACCGGCTCACGATCGCTGAGGTCGATGACGCGGTCGACGTCAGAGAGGCTTGCAGGAGCGAAGACGGGGTCGTCGGTCATCTCCCAGCCGCCCATGCGGGTGTACAGACGGGTCAAATAGCTGAAGCGGTCTTCAAGACCTGCCACGTAGTCGCGGGCTTGTTGCGTTGTGGGGCCAGGGTTGGCGATGGAGGCCACGCCCGCCCGGCCGCGAATCCACTCGGTGCTGCCCGCGTATTGGGTGACGAAGGCTTTGCCACCCTCTTCGTCGACGAGGTGCGACACCAGCGTGTAGTAGTTCGAGGTGCGGGTGTTGTAGTCCCACTGCACGTCGTCGGCGTTGACCGTCAGCTCACGATAGTTCTGCGGCGCGTAGCGCTCGTTGGCAGCGATGAACGTCAGGATGCCCATTTCGGGCTCGGCGCTGACCCCCGTCAGACGAATCGGCACCAGCGGCATGTCGCCGTTGGGGCAGGTGAACTTGATGGGCGAGATGTCGGCAACGCCCTGGTCGGGCGCGAGCTTCAGGCCGAGAAACTTGTAGCCCTCCCCCACGTATTGCGCGACGAACGGCTCCATCGCCTCGGTGATGAGGTAGTCGTTGTCGTTCAGCCAATTGATGAGGGCGTCGGGGTCGTCGGAGGAGATGACCTCGGGTTCAAACGCCCCGACGTTGGGCAACTCCTCGACGAGCACTCCGTCGTCTTCAGGGGCGGCTGATGGTTCTGGCGCAGCCGCAGACACCTCCGTCGCACGGCCAAACAACGTCAACCCGCCCTGGGGCGGATTGCACGTGGTGGGTGGTGGCTGCACCCGCGGTCCGGTGATGGCGTCGAGCACCCGCAAGGTCTCTGCGGGCACCACGTCGAGCACCGGCGTCTCTGGCACCGGCACAATCCAGCTGAATGCGCTGGGGTCGCCGGTGTATGAAATCTCGACGACGGCGGTGATGCCTTCGGGCGGCGGATGCACCTCAAACAGAATGCGCTCGGCGTTTTGGTCGACGGGCGTCGGCTGCACCGCCGAGCAGAAGAACCCGCCACACGCCTGCGCCGGGGACGACGTCAACAACGTCGACACCACCAGTGTCGAGGCCACCAACGTCGACAGCGCCAACTGGTGCCTAAGGCTGGCGTGTGGACGCGGTACGGCGAAAGACGAACGAACAGACGAACAAACAGATGGGGGGTGCATTGGAGACTCCGGAGTCGGCCAAAGGGCCACCCAAAGGGGAACACATTGCTGCGTCCGCCGCAATCGCCAGATCCGCCGCAGTCTCTTGCCAGCCTCTCGGCGTGAATGCATATTCACTATCATGAACGATCATTCACCACCCACTGTGCCGTTCGCCGACCTCGGCAAAGCCGACAAGCGAGCAGCGCTCCTGCGCGCCGCCACCGAGGTGTTTGCCGAGGTGGGCTACGCCAATGCCACCATCAAACGCATCGCCGCCCGCGCGGGCACAGCCGATGGCACGCTCTACAACCACTTCGCCAACAAAGAAGCGTTGCTGCTGGGCGTCGCCGACGGGCTGCGCCAACGGCACGACGCCGCGCTCGCCAGCGTCGACTTCGATGCCTTGGCGCCTGAAGACGGCGTACGTGCGGTGGTGGCGGCGGTGGCGGCCTCCACGTCGTCGGCGTTGCCCGAACTCAAGGTCGTCGTCTCGCAGGCACTGGTCGACGCCGCCTTCGCCACCCGTCTGAAGGCCGACTTGCTGGCGCCCATGCGTCAAGCAGCGGCCCAAGCATTTGCCCTGATGGCGCCGAAGCCCGTCGATGACGTCGACATCGACCTCGCTTTGCGCCTCGCGGCCGCCCCTGCCTTGGGGCTGTTGGCCATGCGACTCGTTGGCGACGATGACATCGAAGCGCGGTGGGCGGAGTACCTGCAACACGCCGCCCGTGCTTGCGAAACGTTGTTGCAGCAACACATGACGACGCTGTCGTCGTCGACAGGCACGCCGTCATGACCCAGATTTCATTGACCAGCTCGACGTTTCACAACGACATCCACGCCATCACCAAGCGCATGCGGCAAGACGACCCCGTCGTGCGCGGCAAGGTGCTGTGGAACAAGGCGTGGTTTGTGTCGCGCTATGGCGACGTGGATCAACTGCTGCGCAGCGACGCTCTCGTCAAAGAAGCAGCCCATGTCGACAGCCCCAAACGTCGCCGTGAGATGTGGCTGCCGAAGACGGTGCGCAAGGCGCGGCGCAACATCCTGCTGATGGACGACCCCGAACACCGCCGCCTGCGCCTGTTGGTGCAACAAGCCTTCACCCGCAGCCGGGTGCATGCCCTCGACGGCAGCATCCGCACCATTGCCCACCGTCTCGTCGACGACATGGTGCAGCAAGGCCGTTGTGACTTCTTGCAGACCTTTGCCACGCCGTTGCCGGTGCAAATCATCGCCGACATGGTGGGCGTTCCCGTCGACGAGCAACCGCGGTTTTACGGCATCGCGCAACGGGTGTTGCAGGCACCTTCTGTGCTTGGCGCCGTCTCCCAGGTGCGCGCCATCGGCGCCTTGCTCGACGTCGTCGGCGCCCTCGCCGAGCAACGACGACGCGATCCGCGCGACGACTTGATGACCGCGCTGGTGCAAGCCGAGAGTGAGGGCGCCCACCTCAGCGACGACGAGGTGCAGGCCATGGTGTTGCTGTTGCTCACCGCCGGCTACGAGACCACCCGCGGCCTCATCAGCAACGGCATGATGACGCTGTTGCGCCACCCCGACGCCCTCGCCCATCTGCAAAAGACGCCCGACGCCCTCCCCGTGGCCATCGAGGAGATGCTGCGCTTCGAGAGCCCCCTGCTGTCGACGGAGCTGTACTACGCCAAGCGCGAGGTGCGCGTCGCCGACGTCGACATCCGCGCGGGCGACATGGTGGTGCCGCTGCTGCTGTCGGCCAACCGCGACGCCACCAAGTTCGACAGCCCCGACGTCTTCGACATCGAGCGCCAGCCCAACCCCCACCTCGCCTTTGGCCTCGGCATTCACTACTGCCTGGGCGCGCCCCTCGCCCGCCTCGAAGCCAAAGTCGCGTTTGAAGTTCTGTTCGAACGCCTGAGCGAACTTGCCCTCGTCGACGTCGACCAGCTGCGATGGGCCAACTTGCTCATCACCCATGGCCTGCAACAGCTGCCGGTGCGCGTGCAGGCCGCCTAGCTGCTCCTCAACGTAGACGGCAAAACAGAAGAGCGGCAAAGAGAAAGGCTCCCCAAAGGGAGCCTTGCTCGTCGTCGACAGCGATGCCGTCAGTCGCAGTGAACTTCGGGGTATCCGCCTTCAATCCAGCTGCGGAAGAGGGCGATGTCGTCGGCCATCATGCCGCCGTAGGGAGGCATGGTTTCGTCTTCCATGCGGTGCAACGACACCTCCCACACGTTCACCAGCCCGTAGTACTCGTGCACGTTGTCTTCGAGGCCATCGGCGTAGGTCTCCAGACGCGCCAGCGCGTCTTGGTCGCTGTCGTGGCAGAACACGCAGTTGTTGGCGATGATGGGGCTGACGTCTTCGTATGCGACGGGGCCGCACGCCACGGGGGCGACGGGCGCGAACACCACGGGGTCGGCATTGTCGAGGCAGTCGGGGCCCCCTTGTTGGATCCACAGCAGCGCCAGCTGTTTTTCGTCGTTGGTCAACGCGGCCGCATCCGACGGAGGCATGGCGATGTGGTCGCCCTCGGGGTCGATGTAGGCGGCGATGGTCTCGTAGGTGGGCACGCCTGGGTTGCGAGAAGTGTCGACGCGAAAGTCTTCGTAGTCGACGAGCGAGGTGGTGGCCCCGAGACGCACGTCGCTGGCGTGGCACCCCGCGCACTTGCGCACCAACACGTCGCGCACCTCGTTGAACGAGACGGTGGAGTCGTTGCACTCGCCCTCATAAGGGAAAAACGTCTCTTCGAAGGCTTCGATGGTGCCCGCGTCGAGGGTGTCGGGGTTGTCAGACGTGCCTGGCACCAAGGTGAGGTCGAGGATGAGGCCCATGTCTGACTCCACACAATCGGAGGCGAAGCCAGACGGGATGTCGTGGGGGCCGCCAGGCAAGGTGCCGGTGCCGCTGAAGGTGTAGTTGTCGCCGTCGACGGAGAGGTCGTAGTCCATGGTGATGGTCTGCGACGCGCCGCCGACGGTGACGGCGACGTCGACGGTGCCGGTGCCGGCTTCCAGCGTCGAGAAGTTGCTGGCCTCGAAGGTCAGGGTGGCGTGTTCAACGGCGTTGATCTGGTCGTACACCGACTCTTTGATGGCCTCGATGTCGCTCTCCGACAGGGGGCCGTCGCCGAGGATCTCCTGCCGCAGGTCGGGGTCGTCGGGCTGCAGTCCGACCGCTGCCACCGTCGCCGACATCGTCGACCCGGCCGCGTCGGCGGTGTCGAGGGAGAAGTCGAGGCTCAAGCTCTCTGCGCGCACCACGTGGTTGTGAAACAAGCCGCAGCCAATTTGGTTGCTCTTGTTGTGCACGGTGATGAGAAAGCGCGCGTCGTCGGGGTTGAACGTGTAGGCGGTGGTCTCGCCATCGCGAATGATCTCGCCGTCGCCGCCGGACGACGGCAGGGGGCCGCCGTCGGGGTCGGGGCCAGGGTCGCAGCCGTCGCCACAGGCGGCCAAAGTGAGCGACATCAGCGCCCCCAACAGCAGGGTCGACGCGCGCCGTGGCGTCGTGCGTGAAGCGACAGGCAGGGGGGACATCATTTCGCATTCTCCAAGCAGGCTGGTGGGGCCGGGGCCAGGTACAGGGCGGGACTGGACTGGTTGTTCCACACATCGCCGCCGAGTGCCAAGACTCGGGTGCCGACGCGCACATCCGCCGCACGAATCAGACCCATCCTCCAGGCAAAATGCAAACGGTCATCGTTCACGGCTGAAGGATTTCTCAGAGTCTGCCAACCGATGTCGACGTCGGCCATGGGCAAATCCGTCTTTGTGCGCAGCCGCCTCCGCTGGGCGCAAAATCCGCCCCCCAGCGTCAAGCCCCCGCCGCCCATGCCGATGTGTGAAGGACGCCATCGGAGGACGCGTGGGCAAACAGATCCAGCACGAGAGCTACGGCAAGGGCAAACACACCATTGTCGACAACGCCTTCACCATTGAAGACGACCTCGTCGTCGAACTTGAAGAGACGTTCGGCTCGCCCAACTACCAGCCGCCTCTGCTGCCGCGTGCCGCCACAGAGTTGTTGGCGTTGTCGCGGGATCCCGGCGTGTCCATGGAGCGGGTGCACGACCTCCTCGAGACCGACGCCCTGCTCGCCGCGCGCGTGCTGAAGATCGCGCAGAGCCCCTTTTACGCCGGCTCCGCCAAGCTCACGTCGCTGAAGAACGCCATTGTGCGCATCGGCCTCAACACCCTCCGTGACGTCGTCATGGAGGCCGCCATGAACATGAAGGTCTTTCGCTCGCAGACGCACCAGAGCACCATGAATGCGCTGCAGACCCACTCCCGCGTCACCGCCCATCTGTGTCGGGTGGTGTGCCGCTACACGTCCATCGACGGCGAGTTCGCCTTTTTGTGTGGGCTGCTGCACGACGTGGGCATCGCCGGCGCGCTGCTGTTGTCGGCCGAAGGCAAGATCGGCGAAGGCGTCGCCCCCGACGTGCTGTGGAGCGCCGTGCAGAAGAAACACGCCCTCGGCAGCCAACGCATGTGCGAGTTGTGGGGCCTGCCCCCCGACATTCAGTGGGCCGTCGGCTTTCACCACCAAATCGAACAAGACGGCTTTGTGCACCCCATGGCCGCCGTCATCTGCATCGCCGAGCATTTCGCCAACAAGGCGGGCGCCAAGCTGCACGACTCCATCGACCCCCACAGCGACGCGCTGTTCGCCAAGGCATGCCAGGGCCTCGACATCGACAACGCCAAGCTCGAGCAAATCGAAAAGGCGGCGGTGGCCGCCTTAGAAGACGTCCTCGGCTGATGGGTGGGCGCAGGGGCGCTGCCTCCTGCTTTTCAAGCTCTGCAGCTTCTGCGCGGTTTTCGCATCTTCTCGGTCAGGTTTTGTCTGCAGCGCCTTGGGTTTTGGCGTCAGCAAGCTATGGTGAACGCAAGTCGCATCGTGCGCCGTCGCGATGGGCCTCAGCGGAGTTTGCCCGCTGCGTTGTTTGAAACGAGCGACACCATGGTGCCCAGCCAACGCAACTCCCGACCTGTCACTTTGTTGCGCAACCTGGTGCGCACCAACCAGCGATTGCGTCTGCGCGACACCTTGTTGTGCGAGAGCATGGGCTTGCAGCCATCCGAGTTCGACGTCATCGCCACCTTGGGCAACACCGACGGCATGCGCATGTGCGACCTGGCGACGAAGACGTTGATGTCGCCGCCCAACATCACCCGCGTGGTGAAGAAACTTGAAGAACGCGGCCTGGTGTCGCGCATGCGCTCCAAGACCTCTGATCGCGAGGTGGTGGCCGCGCTCACCTCCGAAGGCACCGCCACCTTTGAACGCACCTACCCACACATGGTGCAGCAGCTGCGCGACGACTTTGACGGACGGCTCACCCTCGACGAGCAAGACGCGCTCATCGCGCTGCTGAGCCGGCTCATGGACGACGACGGCGCCGAATAAAACGCCTGCGTTCACCGCTGCAAAAACACCTGCTGCAAAAACACCTGCTGTAAAACAAAAGAGGCGCCCGCATGGGCGCCCCTTTCGCTGCTGCGGTGCCCCCGTCAGTCTTGGTCGTAGACCAGGTCGACGTTTTTGCAGCTGCTGGGATCGGTGTGGCAGCGACGTCCGGCGAAGTCGGTGCTTTCGGCGCCGGTGATGACCTCAGAGTTGCCATTGCAGATGGGCGAGTTCGTCTCGCCGCCGCACACGTCGCCAAGGGAGTTCACAGTGTCGACGACGAGCTCGAAGCTGCCGCTCTCGACGGGGAGGTCGATGCAGTATGCGCCCAGCGGACCCACCATGCCGCCGCCCACGTAGTCGGCCTGCCACTGTTGCGGCGGCATGTTGCCCATGGCGCGGGTGGGGGTGAAGTCGTCGCCGAAGACGTGAAATGCCCAGCCCTGTGGGAGCGGATCGGTGCCGTCGGTGATGACGCCCGACACGCAGTACACGTCTTCTTCGCTGAGGTGCAGGTCAGGCGCCAAAGTGCAATCGGTGCCACCGCACATGGCGAGGGTGGAGCCTGTGGTGACCGTGGCTTCGGCCTCGTTGAAGCGGCCGTCGTCGTCGAGCAAAGAGGCGGTGATGCGCACTTGCGAGTCGGTGGGCACCGGGAGGCAGTAGTCGCCGTTGCTGCCGGTGGTGGCTTGCACTTGGCGGCCATTGGCGTGCCCGGTGACCAACACGTCGGCGCGGGGCACGTCGTCGACGAGCACCTGCCCCCGCAAGCAAGTGGGCGGTGGCATGGTCATGACGATGGTCGTCTCGCAGCCGAAGGTGTCGGCTTCGCCGCAATCGTAGAGGTCGTCGCCGGTGGTGTATTCTTGGAAGTTCGCGGGGTGGTCTTGCCCGGCGTAGAACACCATCTCGGAGTTGATGGGCACCTGCAGGCATTTGCCCTCGACGAGGTTGGCGGCGACGGTGCGCTGGCCGGCCCAATCGCGGCCGCGGGCCACCACTTGGTATTCGTCGACGGGGTTGCCGTCGGTGTATTCGAGACGCACGATGACGCAGGTGAGGTCGCTGCCGCCGCGCAGGTTCTCGTCGCTGTTCCACCACGAGAAATGGGTGACGTCGAAGACCCACTCCAAGGTGCCGTAGCGGCTGAGGCGCACTTCGCCGACGCCCTCGTGCACCCAGCGCCCGGTCGTCATGTCGTACGACCACGCCGGAATCATGTCGCCATTGGCGACGGGAGCAGAGTTGGCGCCGACGTGGACACGGCCTTCTTCGATGCCAAACACCACTTGGGCGGTGACGCCGTCGGCCAGCTGCAGTTCTTCGCCGTTTTGCGTGAAGGTGAAGTCGGCCATGGCGAAGGAGTTCAGCTGGCCTTCGCCGCCGTCGCTGTCGTCGGCGTCCAGGCTGCCGGGAAAGTCGACCGGGCTGTGCAGCAGGTCAAACGGCGTGATGTGCGCTTCAATGTCGCCGGTGACGACATTGCCTTGCCCGTCGACAAACGCGTCAGACGGCACTTCGAGCTGTGCGTTCTCATAGGTCAGGCGGGCACCGGCGGCCGCGTTGAAGGTGGTGGTGAACGCCACGGGCAACAACGAGAGCGTCAGGTGTCCGTGGCGCCCTTCGGTGAGTTCGACGGGCATGGCCGCGGGGACAAATCCGTCGGCCGCGACGTGCACCACGGTGGTGCCAGCGTCGAGGTCTTCGAGCACCAACACGCCGTCGACAACGTCATGCTCGACGCCTTGCACCGTGGCCACCGCGCCGTAAGCGGGGACATTGCCGGCGCTCTGCAAAAAGAGCGTCAGCGCTGCTTTGTTGAACGTCACGCCACCGTCGTCAGGGGTGCCCCCATCGGTGTCGCCGGTGCCGGCGTCGTCGTCGACAGAGCCGGCATCGTCGGCGCCAGCGTCGGTGGGCTCGGGCTCTTGCCCCGCGTCGGTGGGCGGTTGGCCCCCGTCGTCGTCTACGCCGGCGTCGGGCTCGCTGGTCTCAGGCTCGCCGCCGTCGCCCCCGTCGGGCTCCGAGACGGCGGGCTCGCCAGCGTCGTCGTCGGAGGTGTCGTCGGGGCAGCCCATCAGCGTGGCCCCCAGGCAGAGTGACGCCACCAACGCAGAGGCGGGTGAACGCAGCAAAGAGCGAAACAGCGATGAACGAAGCATGTGGGTTCCCCTGATGGATGCGCCTCGCTCAGCGAGGTCGACGTAAGCCCCCAGCGCGTCTGGTGCCCTGAGACAGACCTCAGAAGCAGGCTCACAAACGCAGCCGTCTTCATTGCTTACAAGGCATCCAGTGCCGTGTCCACATTCTCGCGATCGACGACGAGACATCCGACGTTTTGTGCAGCTTTTTCCTCGGCGTCGTCGTCGACACTGCACAAATTTCAGTCGAGATGCACAGCTTGCCACACCCTCTGGGCCACGCCCGCCCCAGACCTGTTGCAGCTCAAGACACAAGGCGACAGGGTCGACCCATGTCGACCTCCTCACATCCCGCCCAGCGCGCCATCGACGAAGACGACTTTGTCTTCGACTTGCACCCGTTTCGCGTGTTCTGCGTCTACCACCTCGGCCTCGACGACGAGGGCAACGCGCGTTTCATGAATGGCCCGCAGGCGGCACGGCTGTTGGGCGTGTCTCTCGACGACATGCAGGAGGTGCTGGAGCACTACCGCATGGATCCCGAAGTCATCCTGCACTCCGACTTCGACTTGGCGTCGGCCCAAGCCGACATTCAGGTATCTCCCCCCGGCGTGGATCTCGTGGGGCTCGCCGAGATGCACTTTGAGGCCTTCTTGGCCTCCAAAGAAGGCGCCCGCGACTGGAGCGATGAGATCGACCGTGACGTCGACGAGAACGATCGCACCTACCGTTGACGACGTTGGCCCTGAGCGTCGACGTGCACATCTGCTGCGAGGCTCTCGGGCGCACCGCGTCGGCGAGATGACGACGTCAGCTCCACCCGCGCCCGCCAAGTGGGGGCGTGCACCACAACGCAGTTCGCGGCGTGCGCCAAGCGCACCTCGGGCCCCGTTGCATCCGCCACCACCAACGACACAAAACGCGTGCGGGTCGACGTCGACAGCAGCGGCCGTCACCAAGCCCGCTCCCTCGCTGGAAGCGTGGTTGTTGCGCTGGGCGACGGCGTAGTCGAGGTTGTCTTCGACACGCTCTGCCGTATGGGCGGCCAGTTGGGCCACCCGTCGCATCTGCTCGATCGTCGACGACGATGCAAAGGCCTGGGCGCCAAAGGCGACGGCCATCAAGCGCATCGACGCTTCTTGCCCACACCGCCATTGAATGCCGACGCTCGGCGGGTGGTGCTGCATCCAATCGTCAAACCAGGCCCAAAAGGTCTGGGCATACCGCGCGTCGGCGTTGACGGCATGGCCGCGCACCAACGCAAACACCCAGCTGAGCCGCGACAGCTCCCAAACCCGTTTGACGTCGACAGCGCCGAACTCTGACACCTGCCGCCAATGCTGCTGCGATGTGTAGTCGGCGTCAGACTCGGGGTCTTTGTCCCACGCTGGCGGACTGCCGACGTCGACGACGCGCGAGCCGAAAAACAAGCATTGCCCGTCGCAGACAGCGTCGGCCTCTGCCACGGCCGCGTCGCCGTCGATGACGTCGACTTCGGCAGGCGCTGCGAACCAAGGCGACTCCGTCGACAGTTGCCGGCGCAGGGCGCCGACGTCGATGCCGGGGTCGACGTCGTTCCATGACAACAGGTGCACCTGCCGATGTGGCGTGGCCGCTCAGCGTTGGTGCGGTCGACTTTGCAGGCCGTACCGCGCGCGAAACGTCGTCCACGTCCAGCCTTGTTTACGGGCGGCGGTGGGCAACTGGCGCGCCCGTCGCAGCCGGTGCCCCACGCCGTGCAGGTCCGACGTCAACGCCATGCCCGCCAGTCGATGTCGACGGGTTCGGAGGTCTGCAAGCTGCGCTGGGCCGCCAGCGAGGTCGCCGTCGACAACACCACCTCGGAGAAGGGAATGGGCGAGGGGCCCCCCTTCACGAGGTGTTGGGCGAAGGCGGCGAGGCATCCAGCGTGGCCTTTGTCGGGACGCAGGCGGGCCGACTTGTCGATCGACACCCCAGGGCCGCGGATGGTGAGGCTGCGGTAGTCGTCGAGGCGAGCGGCGACGCCGCCGCCAAACACTTCGAACAGCTCCTTGCCGAACCCTTTGTCGCCGTTGGCAAGGTAGTGGATGCAGGCCATCGACCCGTCGGCGAAGCGCAGGTTGATTTGCAGGTTGTCGTCGCAGTAGTTGCCCGCGTCGCCGAGCGCCCACGTCGTCACTTGGGTCGGCACTTGGCCCGCCAAGAAGATGGCGAGGTCGATGAAGTGGCACCCTTCACCCAGCAAGCGCCCTCCACCGACGAGCGGGTTTTGCGTCCAATGGTCGGCGGGGATAAACCCGGCATTGACGCGCGCGTTGATCATCAAAGGCTCATGCACGTCGTCGAGCACCTTGCGCAGTGTCAGCACAAAGGGAGCGAAGCGACGATTGTAGCCCACCACCAACGAACGAGGCCGCTCTTCGTCTTGCGCCCGCTGGTGTGCGGCGATGACGTCGTGGAGTTCGTCTTCGTTGAGGCACAACGGCTTTTCGACGAAGACGTGCTTGTTGGCGTCGAGGGCCGCCGCCGCCTGCTTGGCGTGCAGGTTGTGCCGCGTCAGCAGCGCCACGGTGTTCACGTCGTCATCGGCCAGCACCTCGTTGTAGTCGGTGCTGCAACGCCGAAAGGCGAAGCGGTCGGCCGTCGTCCGCGCTGTCATGCCGCCACCCGACACCACCGTCGTCAACGCGATGTGCCGCGTCTTCTGCGCGATGGGCAAGAGGGTGGCGTTGGCGTAGTTGCCGGCGCCGATGACGCCGAGGCGCACCTCGGACACGGTGTCGCCAGTGACATCGAGCGGGGGCGCTGGCGGCAACAGATGCAGGGTGCGCTCGGTGCTGACCTTCTCAGGGTAGGTCAACACCACGCCGAGAAACGACTCGTCGGTCTTGTTGGTGATGATGTCGTAGGCGTGGGGCGCGTCGTTGATGTCGAGTTTGTGACTGGTGAGCACGTCGACGTCGAGGCGCCCTTGGCCAATGAGGTCTGAGATGGCGCCGATGTTGCGCTGCTCGGTCCAGCGCACATAGCCGAAGGGGTAGTCGTTGCCGTCTTCTTCGTAGCTGGCGTCGTAGCGTCCCGGCCCATACGACCGGCTGACGCGAAAGGTCAGCTCTTTTTCGAAGTACGGCTTGCGCGGCAGGTGGGTGCCCACGTTGCCCACGGCGACGACGGTGCCTTTGTCGCGAGCCACCTCCGCTGCCAACGTCACGGGGTCGTGCGAGGGTGTGTCGGCGGTGATCAACACAGCGTCGACGCCGCGCCCCGACGTCGCCTTTGAACAGGCCACGGCGAATGCCCCCGACGTCGACGACGCTGACGTCGCTCCCAACTGGAGCGCCAAGTCGGCGCGGTCTTGTTGCAGGTCGAAGCCGACAACGTCGCAACCTGCTGCGCGCAACAGCTGCACCGTCAGCTGGCCGAGCAGGCCCAGGCCGATGACGGCGACGCGCTCGCCCAGTGCAATGTCGGCGAGGCGCACGCCTTGGAGTGCGATGGCCCCCAGCGTCGAATACGCGGCTTGCTCGAAGGTGACGTTGTCGGGAATCTTCGCGGTCAGCGTCGGCGAAGCCCGAATGATCTCCGCGTGCCCTGCCCCACCGATGGCCACGCGGTCACCGACGGCAAAGCCGCTGACGCCCGCACCGACGTCGATGACGATGCCCGCCGCCGAGTAGCCAAGCGGCATGGCGCCCTGCAGCTTGTTGCGCACCGCCTCCATGGTCTGCAACACGCCCTGCGTGCGCGCCTTGTCGACCGTCTGCTTGACGAGGTCGGGCCGCGACTTGGCCTTCTCAAGCAGGTTCTTCTCGACGAAGTCGACCACCATGCGCTCGGTGCCAGCCGACACCAGGCTCGCCTGGGTGTGCACCAAAATCGTTCCAGACGACGCCCGTGGTGCAGGCACGTCTTCGACGACGGGGTTGGGATTCGACAGGTGTTGAACGACTTGCTTCATGGTGCATCCCTGCTGGGTCTGACGACGTCGGGAGGTACTGCGCCACCGCTCGTGGCGCAAGCTGTCGTCGTTGAGGTTGGCGTCTGCCCCTGAATGGGTGGCGTACTGCGCGAGGAGCGTTCACCTGACGTCATGGCCAACGTCGCTGTCTGGTGCCTTCTGGCGCTGCAACAAGAACGACGCGAAGGCAAAGTCGAGTGGGGTGTTGATGTCGATGGAGCGCTCCTGCGGCATCACATGGCCGTGCGACACCGCTCCCAACAAGTCATCGTCGTCGACGGTGGCGCGGGTCGACACATACACGGAGCCGTTGCGCGCGTAGAGCTCGTCGATTTCGTGAGAGGCCATGCGCCCCTTCTCTTCTTCGAGATACGGCAGCAGTTGCTGCTCGTGCATGACCTTCAGCTTCAACGGGTGAATGGCGTGGTCGAGGGCCATGACGCTCACCGCCGAGTCGCCCCCTTTGCGCCACAACAACTCGATGCAGGCGTCGATGTCGGCCGCTTCGGTGAACGGCGATGTCGCCTGCACGATGACGACCGTGTCGAAGTGCGTGCCCGTCTCGCCCTCGACGACACCGAGGGCATGGTGCACATATTCGATGGCGGTGGACGTGTCTTGGCACAGCTCCACCGGACGCCGCAGCGCACGCACGCCAGGCGTCGCCTCCGCCAACGCCAACACCTCGTCGCTGTCGCTGGAGGCAACGACCACGTCGACACGCTGTGCCGCAACGGCTGCGTCCAACGCCCACTGCACCAACGGTTTGCCGCCGAGCTCTTTGGTGTTTTTGCCCACCAAACGTTTGGACCCAGCGCGAGCGGGCACGATGCACAACACGTTGCTCATGATGCTTCCTCGTCGACGGCCTCGAGGCCGAGGGCCTGCAACACGCGGTGGGCCAAGAAGACCTCGGTGCGCACAAACGACTCCGAGGTGTTGCCGCCGATGTGAGGCGTGACCAGCAGCCGGTCGTTGTCGCGGGCGTACGCCAACAACGGAGTGTCGGCGGTGAAGTCGGGCTCACCGTCGACGACGTCGAGGGCTGCACCTGCCAAGACATTCGACTGCAATGCAGAAAGCAACGCCTCGGTGTCGACGACGCCACCGCGGCTGGTGTTGACGAGCACGGCACTGGGCTTCATCGCGGCCAACACCTCGGCGTCGATGAGGTGGTGGGTGTCGTCGTTGTAGACCACGTGCAGGCTGACCACGTCGCTCTGCGCGCACAACGCCTGCAGGCTGTCGACGCGCTCCAGCCCGTCGGGGAAGTCGTCGCGCGGGTCGTACGCCACCACCCGCATGCCGAACGCCCGCGCCATGTCGGCCACGATGGTGCCGAGGCGGCCGGCCCCGACGATGCCCATGGTGCTTTCAAACAGTTCTCGCCCGCGAAACAAGTCGCGGTCCCATCCGCCTTGCTCGGTGTGCGCCGTCGCCGACGGCAGTTTGCGCAACAACGCCAACGCCAACGCGAAGGTGTGCTCGGCGGTGGCGCGAATGCGTCGCAAAAAGCCGACCTCGCCTTTCAGGGCGACAACACGAATGCCGCGGGCGCGACAAGCGTCGACGTCGATGTGGTCGAGCCCGGTGGCTGGGCAGGCAATGACCTTGAGACGGTCGCCGCTGAGGTCGTCGGCGCGAATCTTGTGCCCCAAGCGCAACCAGAACACGTCGCACGAGGCCAGCGCCGCACGCAAATCGGTCGGCGCCACCACTTCGGCCTGCACGTCGACAAACGGCGCCAGCACATCCAGCGCTTGCTGTGAAAAGTCATTTGGCTCCGCCAGCCGCACCAACGGTCGTGTCATGAGTACACCCAGAGTCCTTTGGAGCGACGGTTTTGCGGCAGGGGTCGTACGCCGATGGCGAACAGTCCGTACATCAAGGCATACCCGGGCGACTGAAACGTCGACACTGTGAGGCTCGACACCTGGGTCAGAATCATGAGACCCGCCAGACACAAAAGCATCACGTCAAATCCGTCTTGCTTGACGCGTCGCCGCCAGCTTCGGTGCAGATGCGCGAGGATGGCGATAAAGGCGAGTGTCCCGACCAATCCGTAGTTGACCAGCAGGTCGATGATGGTGGAGTGCACACCCAGGCTCGAGCGGTCAACGTGCGACCGGATGTCGTCGAGCTTCTGAATGTATTCCTTGTGGTAGTAGTGGTAGCGGCCGACACCGACACCGATGAATCCGGTTTCTGTGCCAAGCAGCATCGCGGCGCGCCAGATGTCGTAGCGCCCCGACGTGAGGTCCGAGCTCCCGCGCCGATCCTGTCCACTGAACCGGTCCACTCCGTTCTCATACGACGTCAAATACTCCCGGTCCGAACCGGCGAGTTCCAAAACAGCCGAAAACACCAACGCCGCCGCAAGAACCATCACCGACAGACGAGCGCCGAGCCGAAGCAGCTTCCGAACGACCGCGCCATGTCGCACGATCGTGATGCCCATCCAGATAAGCGCTGCAAGAGTTCCGAGAGCTGGCCCCCGGGCCCCGGTCGAAACGAGGGAGAACGCCAGGATGCCCAGAAACAAACCAGGAAACACCAAGTTGAGTGTGGAGCGTTGATTCGTCGAAACCAACTCGCTCACACGGTACAGGCTGCAAACGGATACGATGAATCCAACCGACACTGGGTTTTTGTACATGGCCGCAAACCGGGTTCCGATGCTCCCTCGCGCTATGAGCCCGACCGCGATCGACGCCAACAACGACACCGTGAGCACTTGGAGAAACACAGCGACGTGCCGGCGGTCGTAGTTGCCATTTTTCAACGCAAAGACGAACAAGAAATTCGATGCGACCAGCGTCGTATGTTTTACAAACGCAGGCAACGAATCGCCCTCTCCCAGCGAGAACAACGTCCCCATGACGAAGCCCCACAAGAAGATGACGAAAAACAGAATGTCATCGCGACCAACCTTGAGGCGACGCCCACGCAGCAAAAGGTCCCCCAACACAAAAGCCGTGAGCACGAGGCCCACGATGCGATAAGGCTTGAACACGGTCTTGGTGCCGAAGAACACCTGCCACAGCAAGAACCACGGCAACGTGGCCACAAACAATGCCGACAATGCAAAGTGAATGCGGTCGACAGTGTTCATGGGCTTGACCAGCACCCACGTCTTGCCAAAGGCGGCCTCCAACACATGGCGTCGGCGGCGATGCCCCCGCCCTGCAGGCTGGGTCATAGGAGAGGCCGTCGTCCCCATCAGTCCGCAAACGCCAGTTGTTTTTGAATGTAGGGCGAGAGCGTCGCGATGGCCTCAGCCACCCGCGGCCCCACAGCCCCATCGCCATACAGCGTCGACGCGGCGTAGCGGCCGTGCTCAAGTTGCTCGCGCAACGCCTGAGCGACGGGGTCGCGTTCGAGAGGCGCGCGTTTGACGTGCACGTCGGCCTCACGCCCTGCTTGGCGGGGGCCCACCAAGACAACGGGCGTGCCAAAGAAGCCAGCGTCGCGCACAAAACTCGACGAGTTGCCGACGGCGACGGTGGCGGTGGCCAACACCTTCAAGTAGTCCTCGGGCTCGAAATTGGTCACCAGCCGCAACCAATCGGTGTCGGCGTGGTCGCGGTACACGCGGATGGCCTTTGAGATTTCATCGGACCCGGCGTCGATGTTCGGCCACAACATGAGCGTTTGCACCTTCGCTTCGCACAACACGTCGAGGAGCATCTCCATCTGCTCTCGCTCGCCGCCGTATTGCGTGGTCGTCGGGTGAAAGACCACCAACGCGTAAGGCTTGTCGACGTCGATGACCGCCCCTGAGCCACGTGCGTTGAGCAGCTCGTCGCTGACCTTCTCGCCCGACGCCTTCAGCTGGGCGGCGAGGTCGCTGGCGGGGCAGCCCACCGACAAGATGGTGTCGTCGCGTTCGCCCATGCGACGAAGATAGTCGGCCGAGCGCTCCGTCGCCGGGCAGTGAAACTGCGCAAACTTGGTGATGGCGTGGCGGGCCGACTCGTCGATGGAGCCCGACACCTCCCCGCCCTGCATGTGCACGATGGGGATGTTCATGTACGCCGCCGCCAACGCCGCGCCCATGGCCTCGTAGCGGTCGCCGATGAGCAACAAGAGGTCGGGCTTGAGCCGCTGGTACTCCGACGCGAATTCGATGGTGGCAAAGCCCACCGACTTCGCCATGGTCACCGGCGTCGATCCCTCGAGTTCCAAGAAGACTTCACCGTCGATGCGAAAGCCGTCTTCCTGCACCACGCGCACAGGGCGGTCGAAACGGCGCAACACCATGGTGCCGGCACACACGGTGAGCAGCTCCAAGTCGGGGTGCTCGTCGACGGCATGCATCACGGGTTTCAGCCGACCGTAGTTGGCGCGGTCGACCAACACCGTGAGCACTCGGCGTTTCGGGGTTTGCTGAGTGTCAGACAAGGTCGGCCTCCTGCAAGATGTGATCGGCCTCGACGGCGGATTGCAGCGCACGCCCCACCACGTCGTCGACGCGGTCGGCCGCGATGCCGGTGCCCGGCTTTTTCAAGGCGAGGTCGGCGCGGGTGAGCACATGCCCGGCGTCGAGGGCGGTGCGCACCACCACGCTCTTGTTGAACAAGGCGCGAAGGTCAGAGAGGTCTTCGGCCATGGCGTCTTTGTGCACCGGGTGTTGTTGCGCGGTCTGCAAGAAGCGCACGCCGTCGACGAGCTGCTTCAGCTCCTCGAGGGTCACGCTGGCCACCACGTCGGGGCCGAAGCATTCGCGCGAGAAGGTGATGTGCACCTCGAGGAGGTCGGCGCCCAAGGTGGCGGCTCCCAATCCGGCGTAGATGGCACCGGAGTGGTCGGAGAGTCCCACCGGGCAGCCGTAGCGCTCGCGCAGCTGGGGGATGACGTTGAGGCCCAACTTCTCGGGCGGGCACGGGTAGGCCGACGTGCATTGGTACACCGCCACCGGCGCCCCCGCGTCGCGCACCACCTCGACGGCGGTGTCGAGTTCGGCAAAGGGGCTCATGCCGCTCGACAACAACACGGGCTTTCCCGTCGCAGCCAGCTGCTTGAGCATGGGCACATTGGACGTCTCGCCCGCCCCCACCTTCCACGCCGGGCAGCCGACGTCGTCGAGGAGCTCGACCGCTTCGGGCGAAAATGGCGACGACATGAAGACGATGCCCGCCTCATGGCAGTGGTCGACGAGGCCCTGCCACTGGCTCTTGGTGAACTCCATGCGACGCCAATAGTCGTAGCGGGTGGCGTCTTGCTTGGAGAACTTCACGCGAAACGGCTCGCCCGGCGTCGACTCTGCCGCAGCAATGTGCGTCTGAAATTTCACGGCATCGGCGCCCGCTTTGGCGGCGGCGTCGATGTAGGCGTGCGCCGTGCCCAAGCTGCCATCATGGGCCTGGGCCACCTCGGCGACGATGAAGCAGGGAGCACCGCCCCCCACGGGACGGTCTTGGATCAAGAAAGAATCAGTCACGACGGGTCCAACGTTTGAGGGTCATGGCAATTTGGTTGGCGCGGTCTTGGCCGACGAGTTGCACCACGGCTTCGCGGCGGCCCTTCAGCCACAGCTTGCGCAACATCAGCGCCGTGGCGTGACGGCGGCCGAGGTAGGCCCCGTGGATGCGCAGGCACTCCGGGAGCCCTTCAAAAGACGAGCTCATGCCACCGGTGCGAAACGCGCCCAGCTCTTCGTCGATGTGCTCAAAGCGCGCTCCAGCGTCGAGCAAACGAAAGAAGTACTCGGTGTCGGACGAAATCTTGAAGTCGACGGAGTAGCCGCCCAGGCGCTCATACAGCTTGCGCGGCACAAACCACGACGGATGCAGCAGCGCGATGTCGGGCACCCACCGCGACTGAAGATTGCGCGCGCGAAACAAGTGCGTTCCGTGTTCGTCGATGATGCTGAGGTCGCCTTTGTAGACGACGTCTTCAGGCCACCCCAAGGCATCGGCGGCGTCCAACACGTGCCGGCACGCGTCTTTGGGCAGCAAGTCGTCAGAGTTGACGAGGTGCACCAAGTCGCCTTTGGCCAAGCTGATGCCCTTGTTCACGGCGTCGTACATGCCACCGTCGGGCTCCGACACCCACAGGTTCAGTTGGTGGTCGTGGGTGCGCAGCACGTCGAGACTGGCGTCGGTCGACCCGCCGTCGATGACGATGTGTTCGACCAAGTCGGTCTCGCCCGGACGCATACGTTCGGTGTGTGCCATGCCCTCTGCCACCGACGACAACGTTTCGGACAAGGTGGCTTCGCTGTTGAACACCACCGTCAACAAGGTGATGCGGCAGCGTTCGGGCTGGCCCTTGCCCCCCTGCTGACGCGTCGGATGCGGCGTCGTCGCCGTCGCCAAGGGCAGCTCCGGTGGCGTCGACAGCGGCGACGCTTGCACATAGCCCGAGAGGTAGGTCAGGTAGTCTTGTTCAAAGTTGCTCATGGTCTTGCCGGTCGGTCGATGCCTGCCAGTTGGTGTTGGTTGCAGAGAGGCTGTTCATGATCTCGCGCTACACCCTGGCCAGGGGATTGCGCTTGAGTCGGAGGGCGGGCTTTTCGATGGCAAACCACGACAAGAGCCCGAGGGCAACGCTGGCCAAGACCAATGCCCATACGCTGTTCAGCGTGCCTGTGAAGCCGAAAAAGAGAAACAGGTTCAGCACGGGCGCATGGTAAATGTAGATGCCGTACGACGCGTCGACCCGGCCCAACACCGCCCGGCTCAGTTCTCCTCGTGTGTAGGCGATGGCAAAGACCGCAGCGCACAACACCAACGCCACGGCGGGTGGCAGACGGTTGCCGAAACGCAGCTCCACCACGTTGTCGCTCACGACGCAAAAGACGACGTAAAACATCAGCACCCAGACGCCCCGGCCGGCGAGATGTCGGGCAAAAAAGGCAAAGTTCCGCTGCACGAGCACGCCCACCAAAAACAGGTAGACCCATGGCACAAGCGACACGCCGAACATCTTGAACACCAGGCGCTCGCCGTAGGTCGGCAGCATCCAAGTGGTCGCCACGTTGGCCACCAAGAACAACACCGCGAGCACCACCAGCCGGGCGTTCGACACCGCCTTGCTCGTGCCGCGCAACAGCGCGTACAGCAGCGGCGTGACGACGTAAAACTGCAGCTCCACCGAGATGGTCCACAGGCTTCCGTTCAACACGCCCGTGCCAAACCCGCGCATGAAGTCGGGGTTGTAAAACTGCAAGAAGCTGACTTGGGCGAGCAGCCAGCCGATGAAGTGGCCGATGCCGATGTCTTTGTCGTCGAAGTGCCCCGCCAGATGCACGCTCAACACCGACACGGCTGTGCACACCACCAACGCCGGAAAGATGCGCAATGCCCGATTGAGGGCGTAGTCGGCCAGGCGAGGGTTCGTCTCATACGACCGACTGATGAGAAAGCCGCTGACGAAAAAGAAAATGGGCACGCCCGGAAACAACCGCAACACTTGCAGCAGCCAACCTGCGCCGTGGTCGGGGGGCAGGTGCAGGTGGGCAAAGGCATGCACCACCACCACCTGCAGCGCCGCCAACAACCGAATGAGGTTGAAGTTGTTGGTGCGAAACGAGGGCAGGCCGTTTTCGCGCTCTTCTGTGTCGTTCAGATGCGCCATGGCGCTCCCTGTGGATTCGAAGACCGCGGCCGGCGGCACGTGAGGGGCAGTGCGTTCGTCAAGGTGTGCAGCGATGCCCGTCGGCTACGACACGCGGTAGACGACTTCGGCGACCAGGGCGGGCTTGTCTTGCCCGTCGATCTCCATGGTGGCGTTGAACACGATTTCGAGGCCTTTTTTGGCCTCGGCCACCGATGCCAGGGCCACTTGCAGACGAATGCGACTGCCTTCGAGCACCGGCGCAGGAAAGCGCACCCGATTGCAGCCGTAGTTGATGACCGCCTGAAACGACTCCAGCGACACCACCTCGAAGAACAAGGGCGCCACCAGCGACAAGGTGAAGTAGCCGTGGGCGACGGGCCCCCCAAACGGAGACTCTTTGGCGATGCGCTCTTTGTCGACGTGAATCCACTGGTGGTCGCCGGTCACGTCGGCAAACGTCTCAATGTCTGCAAACGTGATGGTGCGCCAATCGCTGACGCCCAAGACATTGCCGACGTTCTGCTCAAGTTCGCTCTGGGTGTATGCCTTTGCCATGGTTGCTTCCTTTGGAGGGTCAGTCGTGCAGTTTGAAGAAGAGGGTGCGGCGGTCTTTGCCGGCGATGCCGACGCCAGTGAGCGCCAACACGACGGAGTCGCCTTGGCGCGATGGCGTGGCGATGGTCGAAAAGCCAAACAGGCGTTTCGGCAACAGGTCAGAGCGCCACTCGTCTTGCAGCGCAAACCCGTCGTCGAGGTTGCCGACGTAGATTTGGCAGTCGCGTGAGGCGATGCCCGGGCCCCGACGTGGGTCGAGCAAGTCCAGCATCTTGTTGCCGGTGGGGCGCCCCGGTTCGACGGAGGTGGTGAACACCATCTGCCCGCCGACCTGGGCGGCGTAGATGCACGACCCCTTGGTCGGCAAAATGCGCTCCGACACCCAAGCCCCGTCTGCCCCGCGGTGCAGGTGGCGAATGGAGTTGGGGGCCAAGTGCGTGTCGGTGGCGTACACCAAGCCACCGTCGACGGGAAACACCCGACAGGTGCGCGCGTCTTGGGTGCCGCGCAACACGGGCTCGACTTCGGCGAAGTTGTCTGTGGCCCGCCAGATGCCAGCGCCGTCGCCGTAGTCGCCGGTCAAAATCCACACGCATTCGGCGGCCGCGTCGGGCACCAATGCGTGGATGTGGTTGATGGCGCCGTCGGCAAACGTGAACACCCGTTTGTGCTGACCGTCATGCGTTCGGGCCCACACCGAGAAGGGCCGCTTGTGGTCGTTGGAGCCATACTCGCCGTACAGCACAGCATCGTCAAAGCCAGCGACGCCTTCACAGGAGGCAAAGTCGAATGGATTCCGGCCGGGCTCCGACCACTCCACGGGTGCGGTGGCGTTGGCCAGGTTCACACCACGAATGCCTTCCCGACAGGAGACGAGAAAGCGGTCGGCGTCGAGGGCAAAGGCCGCCCGCGCCTCGGCGCGCAACACACGGTCGACCAGACGGTGTCGACGTCGAGCGCGCAGCGTGTCGGTGACGACGGGCATCCTGCACACGGGGACGTCGAGTCGGTCGGCATCGACGGTGCGCCATTCGCCGTTGTGCTCCAACAAGAAGCGGTCGCCGAACTGTGCAAAGGCACGCCCTTGTTGTTCGCCCAGCAGAACCATTTTCTTCGTCGTCGGCGTCGACACCGAGCGCTTTCGCGGCTTCTGCTTGCTCGGCGGAATCATGAAGTACGGGTAGAGGGTGTCGTTGCGCAGGTTGAGAAAGTCGATGAGGTCGCGGCTGCGCAACAACTCCAAATTCACGCCGTCGGGGGTCGCCCGTCGACACACACCGGCTTCGATGAGGTCTTTCGACAGCGTCCGCTCGCCGTAATACGAGGCCCACACCGGATGACGCTCTCGAACGGTTTTCTCCTCGTAGACGCCATTGATCTTGATGTTGAACCGACGGTCTCTGTACCAGTTCTTCACCGGCCAATCGTCGCCGAGCAGGTCTTCTGCGGTGTGAATCATGGTCAGGCTGTGGGCCATGTCGGCCCCGGCAGCGAGCACCCATGCGTTGTGTTGCAGGCAGAAGTTCCAACTCGATTGCGGCCCATTCGGCCGCGGACGGTCGCCGTCGAGGTCGGTCTTCACCATGTCTTCAGCGAGGGGGCCAATCGCCGTCATCGAGTTCAGCGGATGCAAACTGCGCACGGCTTCTTTGCGTTTGATCATCGCCGAGGCCACAGCGCCGGTCCACGCAGGCGTCGTCTCTGGGTCGTAGTCCAACACGATGTCGTCGTAGTCGGCGGTCAGCCGCTCGTACAGCTTTGGCGCCTCGGGCCAGTACGGAATGGACGGCATGCACAACGTGCCCTCGGGTCCCAAGTAGTCCAAGAAAGCATCGATGACGGCGTCGGGCGACAGGCCCCCGCCGCGAATGCTGCGGTACGAGGAGTGCAGGAGGAGGAGGTCGCCCTTCTTGACGCCCCACTCGCGCAACTGTTGCAGGATGGTGTCCATCGACACCGACGGGGCCGGCGCCTTTTTCTTTTCTTTGGCCCGCTTTGCCTTTTGCGTTTTCACAAACGCCAACATCTCCGGGAGAACCGGTGAGCCCCAATACAGACGCCGCACAGCTGCTTCGACGTACGGTGACGCCGCCAGTATCTTTTCAGTTTTGGACATGTGGTCCCCCAGACCCGAGTCGCATTGCGCCTCGTCTGTGTTCATCAAAGTGCAAGGCCATGGCCCCCATCAACGCTCCGGTTCGTGTCGCCCGTTGACGACGTCAATCTCACCCGCCCAAGGCCTGTAGGTAGTGCTCCACCACACGTTGGTTTTCCGCGAGGCCACCGTCGGCATTGCGGTCGACCTCACCGCGCAGCGCTTGCCGCGCTTTGGCTTCGAGGTCGTCAATGTCGCGTGAGCGGTGCAACAGCGCACCAGGTGGCCGCTCTACAGCGTCTGACACCACCGTCGGCACGCCGAGGTAGAGCGACTCGCGAACGCTCACCGCATCGCCGTCGGTGTTGGTGGGGCGCAAAAAGAGGGCGGCGTCTTTCAGCACCGGCACAAACTGCCCGATGGCGGTGTTGAACAGGATGCGGTCGCGCACACCCAGCTCGTCGGCGCGGGCGATCAACTGATCCAGGTACGCCTGATCGTTTTCGCTGTGGTTCCAAAAGCAAATGACCATGCCGAGGTCGGGCTCGTCGTCTTTGAGCCGCCCCATGAGCTCCACCATCAGGTCGATGCCGTAGAGATCTTCGCCTTCGTGCCACTTCACGTTGCCATTCGCCGCGATGTATCGCGGGTGCCGACCTACGAACTCCCACACGCCGTCGGCCACTTTGCCACGGTTGTCGACGTCGTGACTCGGCGGCGGCAAGAACGCAGGCGCATACACCACTCGACGTTTGTCGATGCCGAGTGTCCAGCAGGCCTCCTCCAACTTGCGACTGACAGCGACGACGAGGGTGGCTTCGCGCAGCACGCGGGCGGCGGCCTCTGCCTTCCAGGGCTGCTGGTCCATCCAATCCAACAAACGCGAGTTGCGCAGGTTGATGACCAGGCTTTTGCGGCGCACCCGACAGGCGGCGGCGGCCAACGTCCAAGCCGACAGGCGGTCTGAGAAGAGGTACACAACGTCTTCTTCGCCGGTGGCCAAGTAGCGCAAGAACCAACGCGATCGGTTCTTCACCACCGACGAGACGCCCGGCACTTCGGTCTCGGTGACGGCGTTGTAGGTGTGGTGCGAGACGCCTCGCTCGTCGAGCAGCGGGCGCAGCCGCTCGATGTGCACAGCCACCCCGCCATAGGGTGGCGGAAAGGCCCCCAAGAGCGCCAAGCGCTTTTTGTGAGGTGACGCCGACGTCATTGGGCCACCAGCGTCTCTAGCGCATCGACGACGCGGCCGGCGGTTTGCCCGTCCCATTTGTCGGGAACCCGGCCCGCCTTGCCTTCGCCGTTGATGGCCTTCTTCGCTTCACGAACGATGGCCTCTGGCGACGTGCCCACCAGGGTGTTCGTGCCCTCCTCGATGGTGATGGGACGCTCGGTGTTCTCCCGCAACGTCAAACACGGCACACCGAGGGCGGTGGTTTCTTCTTGAATGCCGCCTGAGTCGGTCATCACCAACTTGGCGCTGGCCATCAGCGCCAAGAACTCGAGGTAGCCAAGAGGTTCAGCAGCGATGACGCCCTTGGGCAGGCTCAGCCCGAACGACGCCAGTTGCTTCTTCGTGCGCGGGTGCACGGGAAAAAACAGCGGCATCTCGGTGGCCACTTCTTCGAGCGCACCCAAGATGCCCGTCAGCACGTCTTTGTCGTCGACGTTCGACGGACGGTGCAACGTCAGCAAGCCGTAGCCGCCCGGCTGCAGGCCGTGCTCTTGCAACACGCGCTCGGTGGGCGCAGCGTCGCGGTGGGCCAGGAGGGTGTCGATCATGGCGTTGCCGACCAGGGCAATCTTGTCGTCGGGCACGCCCTCGGCTTTGAGGTTCTCGTCGCCGTCCGGCGAAGGGGTCAACAGCAAGTCTGAGATGGAGTCGACGACGACGCGGTTGATTTCTTCAGGCATGGCGCGGTCGCGCGAGCGCAGCCCGGCTTCGAGGTGGGCCACCTTGATGCCCAACTTCACCGCCACCAAGGCACAGGCCACCGTCGAGTTGACGTCGCCCGCCACGAGCACCACGTCGGGCTTGTGCTCGAGCACCACAGGCTCGAAGCGCTCCATGATGCGCGCCGTCTGTTGCGCGTGGCTGCCGCTGCCCACGTTCAGGCCGACGTCGGGGCGCGGCATGCGCAACTGTTCAAAGAACACTTCGCTCATCTTCGCGTCGTAGTGCTGCCCGGTGTGCAGCAACAGGGCGTCGTGTCCTTTCGCGCGCAGCGCTTCGACGACGGGGGCGACCTTCATGAAGTTGGGACGCGCCCCGACCACAGACAGAACTTTCATTGCATACCTCTCGACGTGGCCTGCGACTGCCAACGCAGGCGTCGTGCGAACCGTCAGCCTTCAGCTGCTTTGGGAGGAACGGGGCCGGTGGCCTCTTGCGGGTTCTCCCCGTAGTAGCCGCCATACCGTCGGTAGTACTGGTAGTAGTACGACCCGTAGCGCTTCGACGTGACGTCGATGTCGTTGAGCACCGCGCCAAACAACTCGACGTTGGCGTCGCGCAGCGAACGCAACGACGTCTTTGCCAGGTCGCGCTTGGTGGCGCCGGCCTTCAGCAACAACAGCGCGCCGTCGACGATGGTGCCGAGCACCACAGGGTCGGCCACTGCGCCCACGGGGGGGGCGTCGAAGATGACGTGGTCGTACTTCGACTCCATGTCTTCGAGCAGGGCGCGAAAGCGCTTGGTGTGCAACAACTCCACGGGGTTCGGCGGAGGCGGCCCGCACACCAGCACGTCGAGCCCGAGGTCGTCCATGTGCACCACAGCGTCTTCGAGGGCGATGTCGCCGACGATGATGTTGGCGAGGCCTTGGTCGTTCGAGATTTGAAAGGTGCGGTGCAGACGCGGACGACGCATGTCGCAGTCGACGAGCAAGGTGCGCGCGCCCGCTTGGCCCATGGCCACCGCGATGGACACCGCCGCCGTGGTCTTGCCCTCTTGCGGCCCGGGCGACGTCACCAGCAGCGATTGCAGCGGACGCTCGGGGCTCATGAACATCAAGTTGGTGCGGATGAAGCGCGCACTCTCGGCCACATAGCTTTTGGGATTGTCGGCGACGTAGAGGTCGCGCCGCCGCACCTCTTTCAGCTGGTGGTCGCCGCCTTTGCGGGCGTTGTTGGGCTCGATGGCGGGCAGCATGCCCAAGAAGGGCACGTCCAACATGCGCTCCACGTCCATCTGCGACTTCACGGTGTTGTCGAGGTGGTCGAGCACCAAGGCAAAGACCACGCCCAAGAGAAAGCCGAGCACCAGCGCCATCAGCAGGTTGCGCCGCATGTCGGGCTTGAAGGGCGATTCGGGCGGACGCGCCGAGTCGAGAATGCTGACGTTGTTGAAGCGCAAGGCACCGGTGAGGTCGGCCTCTTTCATGCGCGAGGTGATCATGTCGTACAGCTTGGAGTTGGTCTCGACGTCACGACGCAAGCGGTTGGTGTCTTTCACCAGCTTGTTCAGCTTCGACTCGCGAAAACGTTCGCGGTTGATGGCTTGGCGCAGACCTTTTTCAGACTCCACCAGCCCCGCGTGTTTGCGCTCCAGCCCGACGATGACGGCTTGCACCTCTTCTTCGATTTTCTTGTTCATCGTCGCGATGCGGTCGTCGATCTCTTTGATCTTCGGATGCCCCTCGCGGTACCGCTCCGCCAAGAAGTCGGCGCGTTTGGCTTCGAGCTCGATGACGGCTTCTTTGAGCCCGGCGACGATGGCCGCTCCCCGAATCTCGTCGAGGCTGTTGATGACCTCGGGGCTCTGCGCCACGCTCTGAATGGCCTCGACGTACAGCTTGTTTTGGATGATTTCGGCTTCGATTTCTGCGTGGCGCCCGACGAAGGTTTGGATGCGCTGGCGCACCTCCTCCAGCTGCGACTCCATGCTGGCGTTCAGCACGTTGTTCTCTTCCAAAAAGCCGTAGAGCTTGTCTTCGCTGGCTTCGAGCTTTTTCTTCAGGTCTTGGTGCTGCACCGCCAGCCACGTCGACGCATCCCGTGTGCCTTTCACCTTCTTGTCGAGGTTGAGGTCCATGTAGGCCTCGGCCACGGCGTTGGCGAGGTCGGCGGCGAACTGCGGGTCGTGGTCGACGACGCGAATGACCACAATGGACGACTCGTCGTCGGTGCGCACCTTGTACCGCCCGACGACGAAGTCGGCGGCGTCCAACGTGGCGCGCTCTTGCTCGCGCTCTTTGGCGTCGGAGATGTCCGAGAGGCCCACGCGGTCGTCCATGTGCAGGATGTCGACCTTTTCGCCCGCCAGGCGGGCCACCGCCCGCGACATCATGACCTTGTGCTCGGTGGCGTAGTAGGTCTGCATGCCCCAATACCCCAGCGGCTGGCTCTCGACGACGTCGGTGACGCCGGTGAGCACTTGCGGGGTGTTGTTGCCCATGACGAGGGAGCATTCGGCGCGGTACAGCTTCGGCTGCCGCGAGGTGTACAAGCCAGTCGCTGAGGTCACCAACAGGGCCACCAGCACCACCAGCCACATCCGTTTGCGCACGCCGATGTAGTAGAGCTGCAAGTCGACGAGGGTGTCGTCGGTGTCGTTGTTCGACGCGTCCGACTCTTTGCCAAACGGCACGAAGGTCGGGCCTGAGGAGACCGGCTGCCCAATTTCGCTCTGGGGACTTTTTCGCATCAGGGGCTCCTGGGCATTGCTGCCGGTGCGGCGTCAGCTTGCAGCCGGGTCAGTAGGGCGACACCGGAACGTTGACGATGTCGTTGGGCAACAGCTCGACGTTTGCCGCTTCGCCGCGCTCGATTTTGCGGAGGTCGACCAAGTAGCGCTCGCGCTTGCCGTCTTTTTCGCGGGTGACGATGGTCTTTTCGGGCATGGCCAGCCGGGTGGTTCCGCCCGCGCGGGCCACAGCTTCGGCGACGGTCATGTTCAAGCGGTAGGGCACGGGGCCGGGCTTTTTCACCTGTCCGGTGACGATGATTTTCCGCGAGTTGTATTCCTTCACGAACACCGACACTTGTGCGTTGCGCAGCAGCTCTTTGTTGTAGGCGGCTTCGATGCGCTCAGCGATGGCTTCGGTGGTCATGTCAGACACCTGCAGCGGCTCCAACAGGGGCAAGCGCAGCATGCCGTCCGACGACACTTCAAATTGACCCGACAGCTCGGGCTCGCGGTACACGCGCACCTCGACGACGTCGGCCGGCCCGACGACGGCGCGGACGTCTTCGGGCGTCACCACCAAGTCTTCGGCCGTCTTCGTCGGGTCGTTGGTGTTGCAGGCCGAGCACAGCAACAAGGCGGTCATCAACAACAGGGGCAGCGCGCAGACCGACACCGGCATTGCATGGCGAAATTTCACGGCTTCTTCCCCGAGGGAGGGTGGTTTCTCACCCATCCCGAATGACATGCCGGCCCCGGTGACACCCGACCGCAAGGCCGGTGAAAGGGCTTGATTGAAAGTGGTTTTCCCACCTCCAACCGTTCAAGCGAGGCAGGATCTAACACACACCACGGCCCGGAGCGCAACGGGCCTTGCGGGCGTCGTCGACGACAGAGGGCAAAGCGTTTGACGCTCGGCTTAGTCGGCCGACTCGCCGGTGGCAGCGGCCACGGCCGGCTGCAGGCCCGGGCCACACGCCAAGAGGCCCGGCAGCAGGGGGTCTTCTTGGTTGAACACCCGCTGTCCGCCGCCCTTGAGCCAAGTGTGCCCGCCGGCGGCGTGCACCAGGGCCACGCCCGCGGCCACGTCCCATTCATTTTTGGGGCACAACGTCCACGTGGCCTCGGCGAGTCCGGCGGCCACCAAGCCCAACTTGTAGGCCACGGATCCGGTCGGCTTCACTTCGTAGGGCTGGCCCATGAAGGCGTCCCACTCGCCCCGCTTGAGTTCGGAGTTCGACGCCAGCACCTGCCCCCCGTCGAGCGCGCCTTTGGCCTCCACCCGAATGGCCTCGCCGTTGAGCTGCACCCCTTGGCCCACGGCGCCGACGATGCGTTGCTGGGTGGCGGGGTTGTAGATGCCGCCCGCCACCGGCACGCCGCCGTCGACAAACGCAATCGACACGCACCATTCGGGGACGCCCTTCACGAACTCCTTGGTGCCGTCGAGGGGGTCGACAATCCACAGCTGTGCGTGGTCGAGGCGGGCTTTGTCGTCGGTGGTCTCCTCAGACAGCCATCCTTCGCCGTCGCGCAACAGCACCGCTTTCAAGGCGGTGTCGAGGGCGAGGTCGGCGTCGGTGACGGGGTCGCCGCCTGCTTTTTGGCGGGCGGCCACCTCGCCGGGGGTGAACGGCGCCAGCGCCCCGTCGGCGGCGTCGAAGGCACGTTCGATGCGCAACAAGACGTCGTCGACGTCGACCTCGGCGTGGGGCATCAGGCTTGGCCCTTGATCATGCCCACGGCGACGGTGGAGTGGTCGGCGGGGTCGATGAGGATGAAGCTGCCCGTCTTGCGGTTTTGCGCATAGGCATCGAAGAACAGCGGCTCCGCCGTGCGCAACTTCATGCGTCCCACGTCGTTGAGGCCCAGTTTGTCGGCGTCGAGGTCGCGGTGCAGGGTGTTGACGTCGAGGCGATAGTCGAGCTCTTTCACCATGGCCCGGGTGTGGTGCGTGGTGTGCTTCACCAAGTATTTGCCGCGCGGCTGCATGGGGCGGTCGTGCATCCAGCACACCATGGCGTCGAGGTCTTGGCCGATGGTGGGCTGGTTCTTGGTGCGGCAAATCATGTCGCCGCGGCTGATGTCGATGTCGTCTTCGAGCAACAGCGTCACCGACATGGGGCCGAAGGCCTCGTCGACTTCGCCGTCGAGGGTGTCGATGGCTTTGACCTTCGACGTGAAGCCGCTGGGCAACACCGTGATTTCGTCGCCTTTGCGAAACACGCCGCTTTGCACCTGGCCGGCGTAGCCCCGGTAGTCGGGGTTTTCTTCAGACTGCGGGCGAATCACCCACTGCACAGGGAAGCGCGCGTCGACGTGGTTGCGGTCGGAGCTGATGTGCACCGTCTCCAGGTGGTGCAGCAAGGTGGGGCCTTGGTACCAGTCCATGTTCTGGCTGCGGTCGACGATGTTGTCGCCTTCGAGCGCCGACACCGGGATGAAGGTGACGTCTTTGATGTCGAGCTTGGCGCTGAAGTCGTCGAAGCTCTTGCGGATGGCCTCGAACACGTCTTCGCTGTAGTCGACGAGGTCCATCTTGTTGACGCACACCACGAGGTGGGGGCAGGCCAACAACGAGCAGATGAAGCTGTGGCGACGGGTCTGCTCGACGACACCGTGGCGGGCGTCGACGAGGATGACCGCCAACGACGAGTTCGACGCCCCGGTGACCATGTTGCGCGTGTACTGCACGTGCCCGGGGGTGTCGGCGACGATGAACTTGCGCTTGGGCGTCGCGAAGTAGCGGTAGGCCACGTCGATGGTGATGCCCTGCTCGCGCTCAGCGCGCAGGCCGTCGGTGAGCAGCGCCAGGTTCACGCGCTCGTCGCCGCGGTTTTTGGAGCTTTGCTCGACGGCCTCCAGCTGGTCTTCGAAGATGCTCTTGCTGTCGTACAGCAAGCGGCCGATGAGGGTGCTCTTGCCGTCGTCAACAGAGCCACAGGTCATGAACCGCAGCAGGTCCATGGAGTCGTACGCAGAGGGGTCAAAGGGGACGGGTTCGTAAGACGAAGTCATGGTTGACTCTCAAATGTGGTCGGCAGCGGGCTGCCGTATGCGACGCGGACGAGGCGCCTGTCGTCGACAAAAGACGAAATCGAAACAAAAGGGGCGCAGAAAAGCCGCTAGAAATAGCCCTCTTTTTTGCGGTCTTCCATGGCGGTTTCAGAGAACTGGTCGTCGGCGCGGGTGCCGCGTTCGGTGACGCGGGAGGCGGCGATTTCGGCGATGATGTCGCGGAGGCTCTCGGCCTCCGACAACACAGCCCCAGTGCAGGTGGCGTCGCCCACGGTGCGGAAGCGGACGCGTTTTTTCAGCACTTCTTCGTCGTCTTTGCGTTCGACGAAGTCGGTGGCGGCGAGGATTTGCCCACGACGTTCGAACACCTCGCGCTCGTGCGTGAAGTACACGCTGGGAATCTCGATGCCCTCGTTGGCGATGTATTGCCACACGTCGAGCTCGGTCCAGTTGGAGATGGGAAACACCCGCATGCTCTCGCCTGGGTGCACATGGGTGTTGTAGAGGTCCCACAGCTCAGGGCGCTGGCGCTTGGGCTCCCAGCCGCCGAATTCGTCGCGGTAGCTGAACACGCGCTCTTTGGCGCGGGCCTTTTCTTCGTCGCGACGGGCGCCGCCCATCAGGGCGTCGAACTGAAACTCCTCAATGGTGTCGAGGAGCGTGATGCTCTGCAGCCGGTTGCGGGTGGCGCCGATGCCTTTGGGGTCTTTGGCTTTGCCGGCTTTGATGGTGTCTTCGACCGAGCGCACCACGAGCCGCTCCCCCAGCTCCTCAATCTTGCGATCGCGAAACTGGATGACCTCGGGAAAGTTGTGCCCCGTGTCGATGTGCACCATCGGAAACGGGAACTTCGCCGGGCGAAACGCCTTTTCGGCCAAGCGCAGCATGACGATGGAGTCTTTTCCGCCCGAGAACAGCAGCGCTGGCCGCTCAAATTCGGCTGCGACTTCGCGCATGATGAAGATGGATTCGGCCTCAAGCTCTTTGAGGTGCGTCAGGCTGTAGCCCATGGTTCTTCTCTCCCGCCTTCACGGTGTTTCAGCAAGTGTTGCGTTTTCATCGCTTGGGTGCAGTGCGTCAACTGCGAAATGCCCATCGCCAGGCGGCGTGGTGCCACATCCCTTGGCCGGCTGCAAACCAGAGCGCGTCCCAAAACCCAGATAACGCGCTCGTCGAAGAATGCGACGCATTCTTCGTCTCCCAAAGCGAGCGAAGCGAGCGTGGGACTTGTGCATGGGCGTTACATCCAGGCGGGGTCATACAGCGCGCTCAGCACCGCCGTGCAAAACACCCACATGCCCACCGACAGCGGCAATCCCAGCCGCACGTAGTCGGCCGCTTTGTAGTTGCCTGGGCCCCACACCAGGAGGTTGGTCTGGTAGCTCGTGGGCGTGGCAAAGCTGCAGCTGGCGGCAAACACCACAGTCAGCACCATGCAACGAGGGTCGACGCCGAGGGCCTCGGCCACCGCCAACGCCACCGGCAATGCCACCACTGCCGCCGCCTGATTCGACGCCACCGCCGACAACACGGCTGTGCCGAAGAACACCAAGGCAATGGCCCCCGTCACCGAGCTCTGCACCGTCGACAGCACCAGCTGTGCGGCCAGATCCGCCAGCCCGACCTTCTCGACAGCAAGGCCGAGACTGATGCTCATGCCCAAAAACACCACCACCCGGATGTCGATGGCCCGCCTCGCGTCCTGCGCCGACAAACAGCCCGACACCACCAGCACCACGGCCGCCGAAAAGGCGCCCTCCAACGGCGACATCCAGCCGAGCGCCATGGCCAAGAACGCCGCCGCCACCACGCTCACCGCCAACACCGGCCGCTGCCTGTCGGTGCCCGTCGTCGTGCGCTCCTGCACCACACCAAAAAAGTGGGATGGGTCTGCCCGCTTGTCGAAGGTGTCGTCTGACACCAACAACAGAGTGTCGCCCATCTTCAGCACCTGGTCGCCGACCTTGCCCTCAAGGCGCTCGCCATGCCGGTGGATGGCCAAGATGGCGGCGCCGTACATCCCGCGAAACCCGCTGTCGCGCACGGTCTTGCCCAACAATGGAGAGCGATGCGACATCACCGCCTCGAACACGCGGGTGCCGCCTTCGCCCCGGCGAAAGGCCGCGGTGTCGGTGGCCACCAGTCCCGGCGTCGCCAGGAGCTCGTTCAGTGACTCTGTTTTGCCCACCAACAACAAGACGTCGTCTTCGTGCAAAAGCTCGTCAGGAGGCACCGGCACCAGCGTCTTCTTTGCCCGTTCGATGCCGAACAAAAAGAGGCCCGACAGGTTCCGCAACCCAGCTTGTTCAACGGTGCGTCCGAGGCCGTCGTACCCCTGCTTCACCTGCAGCTCGACGACGAAGTCCCGGTGGGCCCCCCGCAGCTCTTCTTCGGTTTCGTCGCGCGACGGCAGCAGCCGTGGGGCGGCCAGACGCAGATACAAAAGGCCCAACACCGTCAGCGGAAGGCCGATGGCCGCCGTCTCAAACAGCCCCAAGGGTGCCAACCCCCGTTCGCTCAGCATGCCGCTGAGCACGAGATTGGTGCTGGTGCCCAACAGCGTCGCCGTGCCTCCCAAGATGGTGGCGAACGACAGGGGCATCAGCACCGTGCTGCTTTTCAGCCCCCGCAGCTTGGCGATGCGCCGCACGGCCGGAATGGTCATCATAATGAGCGGCGTGTTGTTCACAAACGCCGACAACGACGCCAGAGCCGCCGACAAGCGCAGCAGCGGCCATCTCGGTTCTTCGCCGGCAACGCTGCTCGACAGCAGGCGACTTGCGGCGCGGTCGAGCACCCCACTTTGCGACAGCGCCTGCGCCACGACAAACAAGCAGGCGACGGTGAGCACCCCCTTGTTGGCCAAGCCCAACAACGCCTGCTCGACGTCGAGCACGCCCACCAAGGCCAACACCAACACACAACCCGACACCAGCACATCGGGCTCGGCCCACTCCAGCAGCAGCGCCGTCAGCATCAGGCCCAGCAGCAGCAGAAGGAGGGTGGCGCTCAAGGCCAAATGTCTCCTGGCAAGAACCCATGGCCCCGCATCCAACTGCTGACCTGCTCCACGCTCTCTTCTTTGCTTTGCGTGTCGGTGCGCAGCTCAAGAGTGGGGTTCAACGGCGCCTCATAGGGCGCCGAGATGCCGGTGAAGTTTTGGATTTCACCTCGACGCGCCCGGGCATAGAGCCCCTTCACGTCGCGCGCCTCACAGGCTTCGACGGAGGCGTTCACATACACTTCGAAAAAGTCGACCTGGCCGATGATTTCGCACGCCCGCAGTCGCGCGTCGCGACTGGGCGAGATGAACGACGCCAACACGATGAATCCCGCGTCGAGAAACAGACGGGCCGCGTGGGCGATGCGCCGGATGTTTTCGCCGCGGTCTTCAGCCGTGAACCCCAAGTCGCCACACAGCCCATGCCGCACGTTGTCGCCGTCGAGGTGCACCACCTGCCGGCCGGCGATGAACAGGCTGTGCTCCAGCGCGCGCGCCACCGTCGACTTGCCGGCCCCTGACAATCCCGTGAACCAAAACACGCCGCCCTTTTGCGAATAACGTTGCTCGCGTTCTTCACGCGAGATGTGGCCGTCTTCCCAAACCACGTTGTCGCTGGCGGAATGCGGCTTTGAACCTGAAGTGCTCATGCGGCGTCCTCCTCTAAGGAGCCGTCGCGCCACGAAGACGACGCCCGACCTGCGCAGAGGTCTGCCCGACGCAGCCGCCCTAGTAGTGCAGGCTCAGCGTCAACAGGGTTTCGTTGCGCACAAAGTCGGTGGACCGTGAGAAGTCGCCCGCCTTTGACTCCATGCCCGGCGCGATGTGCAGGAAAAACGCGTTGTTCAACCCGACGCTGAACCACTCGGTGACGTGGTAGGCGAGACCCAGCTTCAACTCAGGGTCGATGGAGAGGAAACCGTTCTCAGCAGCCGCGTTGGTGATGGACGCATCCGTACCAGCGTTGACGTCGGCGCCGAACTGCGTGAGGGCCACACCGCCATAGGCCTGCACCGTCAAGAAGTTCAGGATCGCTTGTTGGTAGCGCACGTACAGCTTGTTGGGAGTGCGGAACATGTAAATCGGCGTCGGCGACGTGGTGCGCATGAAACCACCGGCCAACTGAATGGCGTGGGAGATGCGCCAGCGGGCCTCGGCTTGGAGGTTGAACGCCGTGATTTGCGAGATGTCGGAGAACGTGGTGAAGCTTTGGAAGGTAAGCAGCTGCGGGTTCGACAGATCCGGCCCAAACAGGATGGGCAAGTCGTAGCCGACCGACGCCAAGCCCGAGATGCTGGGCGTGATTTGCCCCATGACACCGACTTGCGCACGCAGCGGGAAGGAGTTGACCTGTGAGCCAGTTCCGAGGAGGTTTTTGATGTAGGTGTGCGCTCCGACGTTGAGCGAGCCGAAAAAGCCGGTGCGGGGAAGAAAGCGGTAGTCGGCGCGGATTTCGCCCGCCAAGCCGAGGCTGTTGAAGTCACCGTCGCCAGGCGTGCTGCTGTCGCCACCAGTGATCGCCGCAACAGGGTCGGTCGGCAGAAAGAGGGTCGTCGTGAACTGTGCGTTGGTGCGAATCCGCAAGGTGCCGCCACCCGGACGGAAACCACCGCCGATGCGGAAGTCGTTGTTGACCACGTTGCCCAGCGTCAAGTTGCCAGCGAGGGGGTTGCGGTTGAACGACAACGTATCGCCCATGGCGAAGCTGAACATGCCGTCGCGGTTGATCTCAACGTCGCCCTTGGTGCTCAAGCGGATGAGACTGGGAGCGCGCGTGCCCTGCTGCGTGCCCGAAAACAGCTGGTCCCAGCCTTCGGTGATGCCAGGGTTGAAAGCGCCTGGGTACAGACCCGCGCTGACGCTGGAGCTGAAGTCGAGGGCGAAGATGTTGCCCGGAATGGTCAGCTCAATGCCAGGGGTCACCGACGTGAAGAAGTCGCCCTGAAACTTGCCACCGTCGAGGCCGAAGTTGGCCTCGAACCGTTGGGAGTAGGGGTTCGAATCGAAGCCAACGCCGGTGTCGAGGCGCAGGTGCAAGCGCGACTCGCCGTCGGCCGACAAGGCAAAGCCAGTGCTCGTGTCGCCGACGGATTTCGACGTGGCAGCACGGTTGCGAGGCGAAGAAGCGGTCGAAGCTTCGGTGGGCGCGGGTGCTGGCGTGGCCTCTTGGGCCACGGCTGCCGTCGACAAAGCGCCCACGGTGCACAACAGCGCTGGCAGCCAAACGTCGCGGTGCGCCTGGGATTGGCGGATGCGTGTACGCCCCTGAAAAGCTGTCATTTCATCCCTACGCATTCTGCGAAGCCCATTCCGCGATGACCTGAGCAACGGGTGTCGCTCGCTCCTCTGGTGCGGGCACAAGTGCACCGCGCATCGGAGGAACCTCCCCTGATCGCAAGGCGAGGTTACGTCCAGTCCGATTTGCCCGCAAGGTTGAAAAACCGTTGTTTGGGCTGTTTTTTCGGCCTTGTGTCACAGTCTGTGTCCCGCTCCAAACGGCTTGTCGCACGGAGCTTCGCTGCAACCGCTGCAGCCCCCCCGGCACCACAGCGAGCATGTCTCGCTGAATGGGCTGGCAACAAGTTTGTGGACGTGATTTTGCGCAGCCTTTGGCGCCGATGACGTGCAGCAACAACATGATGTGGGCCGGCTTTCATTTCATGGTGGGGTCTGCCTGCAGGCAGACGGTCGCCGCAGGCGCGGCTGGATGCATTGAGACGTTTTGTTTCCCCAAGGTCGGCTGGCGTTCATGCGAGCCGTCCCCACCCCCATGGATTCGCCGCAGATGTGCAGCGCTTGAGTTGTTTCTGCTGGGGTTTTGCTGTTTTCAACATCGCGATCTTCGCAGGCGATCTCCGCTCATCTCCCTTCTGAAGCCGGCCCAAAACAAAAGCGCCCTCGTTCGAGGGCGCCTTCGATGGATGTGCTGTTGGCAACAAGCCGAACTCAGTGTTCGCCTTCTTTGTGCTCGCCGCCGCCGTGGCCACCGCCGTCGGCTTTGCGGCCGTCGCCCGTGGTGAAGCGGATGCGGCCGTAGCCAGCTTGCTCACAGGTGGTCATCACTTTGCGCAGGATTTTGAAGTCGGTCTTGCCGTGCACCTGAACGTTCACCGTGGTGGTGGGGTCTTCTTCAGGAGGCAGGTCTTCGGCGCGGGAGCCGCCGACCATTTCGAACTTCTTGCGGTTTTCGACCAGCTTCTCTTCAAGCTCGGCGATGACGAGTTCGTTTTCGTCGAGTTCGTTGAGGCTGACACCGAGGGGCAAGCCCTCGAAGTACAAGTCGCGCGAGCCGTCGCCTTTGATGCACTGGGGATCAACAGGCTTGCCTTCTTCTGCATCGCACCGGTTGGGGTCCGAGTAGGAGATGGAGACGATCGGCACACGGGTGACTTCCATGCCGTTTTGCGACAGGGCCATCTTCATGTCTTTGGACAGGAACAACATCTCGCCAGAGGCGTTGAAGTTCATGACCAAGAAGATCACCAGCACCATCATCATGTCGACGAGGGCGGTCACGTTGAGTGCCACATCGCCGGAGCGTCCGTGCCCCCCGTGCCCCAACAGCTTCATGCTGTGGAACCGGTGAGACTGGCGCTGTTTTCTTACTTCAACTGCCATGACGGCCTCACACGGGGTTCAAGGTGATTTGGTACAAGCACGTGTCGCGTTGGTTCTTGTCGATGCAAGTGCCGGTGGCGATGTCGATGACTTCGGCCACGTTCTCGAAGAGCACATCAGGCTCAGACTTCACTTTCACGTCGTGGCGCTCAGGGACATCCTTGAGCAGACGCATGAGGTCTTCGCCGATCTTCACCCGGTCAACGACGCCGTCGACGTTGGGGAAGACCTTCGCCTCTTTGCCTTCTTCTTGCACTTTCACCTCGGTAGAGGAGACGAGCACAAAGAGAGCTGGAGGAGGCTTGTCGTTCGGGTCTGGCTCTTGAGGAGCGTTGCCCGAGGCGTTTTGCACTTCGAGAGCGGCGATTTGCGTCCACACTGCGGTCATGACCAAGAAGGTCATGATGGTCATCAGGAGGTCGATGTAGGGGACCAAGTTAATGGCCGCGTCCATCGCCTTTTTCCCGCCCTTACCGGAGGGTTGTGGTTCTGCGGCGCCGCCCATGGATCAGCCTTCCTTGATGTCAGCGACGTTCAACTTGTCTTTGTTGCGCAGCACCATGTTGATGGCGGAGGCGACAGACGCGTTGATGTCGTCTTGGAGGGCTTGGGTGCGGCCTTGGAGCAGCGAGTAGATGACCAGCGGCGGAATGGCGGTGATGAGACCGTACGCCGTGCAGTTCATGGCCTCGGAGATACCGGCCGACAGCATGGTGGACTTGTCAGCGGCCGACACTTTGGCCACCGAGGCGAACACCTTGATCATCCCGAGCACGGTGCCGAGGAGGCCGGCGAGGGTGGCGGCGTTGGACACCATGGAGAGGTAGCCGGTGCGCTTTTCGAGGTAGGGAATCTCGTGCATCGAGGCTTCGTCCATGGCGGCTTGCACTTCTTCTTCGCCGTGACGGGTCTCGAGAAGGCCGGCCTTCAGGATGCGGGTGAGGGGGCTTTGGGGTTGGTCGCTCAAGAAGCGAATGGCGCCCATGACGTCGCCGCGGAAGATGCGCTCGCGCAGGCCGGCGAGAACCGCTTCTTTGTTGAGGCGGGTTTTGAAGAACAGAACGTACAGACGCTCGATCATGAGGGCGAAGGAAACCGCCTGGAAGCACGAGATGGGGTACATCCAGAAGCCACCCTCCTGGTAGTGCTCAGCGATCGTCTCAAAGATTTCCACGTTGGCTCCTTGGGCCCTGTTGGGCGTATGCCCGGTCTGGGCAGCTAACTCTTTGCGCGTGTCCTCCGTGAGGTCGTCTCGGGGAGGGGGCGCACCGAGCACGCGGCCCGGTAGATGTGATGTTGCACACGCGCTGGGCGCGGTTTGTACTACAGGGAGTCGAAACTCCGCAATGCGGCTTTTGAAGATCCCTGCAAGACAAGCTGGCAGAGGGCTCATAGGCCACGGGGACGATGTCTACAGGACTTCTCCGACAAGGCAACCCGGTCAAATGTCCGACCCCGTTTTGCACGCTGGTTTTCAGCATGGGGGGCTGTCGAAGGCGTCTTGAATAGGTGTTCAAGAACAGGGAGTTGTCCTCCTTTCAATGCGAGGGATTGCACCGCCAACCGCACCACAATCGAAGACGAATTGGCCGGCCGGGGATGCAGCACCGACAGCCGTTTGTCGTCGGAGGTTCCTCTGGCGGCTCCAGTGACGACGAGAGATCTATCTTTGTGGTTGTTTTTCAGCGGATTAGGCCGAGACCCTCAGCCTTCGGAGCTGGGATGCACGCCGGCGACGTCTTCGGTGGTGTGATCCATTGGTCCGCCGGCTTTGGAGGCGGGGGCGTCTGACCCGGTGCTGGCGGGCGTGGCGGTTTCGACGCGCACGGTTGGCGAGGGCAAGAAGCCGTCGGCGCCGAGGCGCAGCGAGAGATCCACCTCTTCAGGGCTGCTGTCAAACAGCGGGCGGGCGTCCGCGACGGTGTCGTGCGTCCATGGGTCGCGGCTCTGCTCTTGCAGGTCAGACAAGGACAGCTCCGACGTGCCCATGGCGAAGTTGGGCGGCAGCTGGCCTTTGCTGGGGTCTTCGGTGGTCAAGACGCCAGGCGGTCGTTCGCCAGACGGGGCCACCGGATTGATCTGGGTGTCGGCGTGCCCGCCGGATTCGAATCCACCGTCGGAGCCGCCGCGGAAGTCGTTGGCGCCTCCGGGTGCCTTTTCGTTGCGGGCCGAGATGTCGATCTGCAGGGCTTTGGAGAACGCCGGGATGGCCGCTTTGAGGTGCGCGCCGGAGTCGGTGGAGGGGTCGACTTTGCGCACCGGCGAGATGGGCACGGCCCCGGTCGCCGTTTGCGTGGGGATGTCGCCGGGGTTCTCCTGCACCGTGAGCGGCGTGTCGCCGAATGCGGGGGGCAGGCGCTCGGTGTCGTCGCCTGGGCCCAGCGGCGACAACACGGGCGACACTTTGGCCTCGATGCCTTTGGAGGCTGGTGCGTCGGGCCCTGGGGCTCGGGGATTGGGCGCGGTGGGCGCAGAGGGATCGACGACCATGGCCACGCGGGTCTTGGCGTCGGCAGACACGGGTGTTCCCGGCTTCAGCAGTTCTTTCGGTTTGCCCCGTCGCACCGGTAAGCTGGCTGCGCCAGACAGGCTGGCGTTGTCGTCGAGAAGGCTCTCTTTCGACGGGGCCGACACGCTGTCGACCAGACGTGGAGCGGCCGCCGTGGACTCGGCAAAGGCACCTTCTCCGCTCTCGAACAAAGCGTCGGCTTCGGCAGACGCCACCGGCGGCGGAGGCAGATCGTCGTGGGTTGTCGTCGACGGCGGCTCGTTTGGCGACGCCGGCTCCTGGATGGGTGGCATCATGGTGTCGGCGGTGCCGGCGTTGGGAGACGCAAAGTCGTTGGCGGCGAAGATGATGCTGTCGGGTTCTGGCTGTGGCGCAGGTTCGGCTTTGACCTCAGCGGTGTGCACGCTGAAGGTGGGCTCTGCGAAATCGCTGAGCGACGGCTCGGCAAAGTCGCCCAAGGAGGGCTCGCCGAAGTCGCCATCGGCGGGGCCCTCGCCAGCGTCGTCGTCGTCACCTGGCGCGCTGGAGCCAACTGGAATGGGGGCCGGCAACAACGTGGGATCTTTGAACCGGGGGTCTTTGCGCGTCTCTTTGGTGATCGGGCGCTGGGTGCGATCGCCGGTGCGCTCCAAGGTTGGGGGGTCGATGACGAACTCACCGTCGATTTCGAGCTGCCGCGGCTCAAGCGCCGTGCCCAGCTGGCCGGCGATGAGGTCGACGAACTGCGCGATGAGACCCCGTCGAGAGGCGGTCTCGGCGACGCGCACGGCGGCGTCTTCAGCGACGGTGATGCGCCACTTGGGCGACTCCAGGAGCTTGACGACGGCGGTGGCAGCCTCGTCGGGAGCGTGCTCGGCGACCACCACGCCCTCGTGGCCGTTTTGCAGGCTGCCGCGAAAAGGACCTTCGCCGCCGGTGACCACCACTGCTGCCTGGCAGCTCATGGCCTCCAACGCTCGATGCGGCAAGGCAAAGCCGTCGACCGACTCTTCGGCCGACGACGGCACCACCACCACGTCGGCTTGCTGCAACACGGCGGCGATCTCTTCGCGGCTGTTGCCCGCCATGAGCTCGACCCGCTGCAAAAACAGCTTGTCGAGGTCTTGGGGCATGCGGTCTTTGTCGGGCTCTTGCCCGAGCAACGCCAGCCGCACTTGTCGACGGGTGGTGCACTCGTTGAGCGCCTGCAAGACGCGCAACACAGCCGTGCGTCGCGCGCTCGCCCGCCGCTCAAAGACGACCACCAGCTTGCGTGGGTCGTCGGTGTCGGCTTTGCGTTCGGGCGGATGAAAGAAGTGCCGCTCGACGAGACGCGGCAGCAATTGCACCTTGCGGGCGTCGATGCGGTTCGACATCAGACGTGCGGCATAGCGGCTGGGGGCGATGACCAAGTCGAGGGCGTCGAAGACGTCGTCTTCGACCTCCTCCCACGACTCGCGCAGCTCGTTGTCGGTTTTGTCGACGGGGTACAGCGAGGCGAACGCCGTCGCCGGGAACACCCCAAACTCGGCCAACAGCTTGTAGCCCTGTTGCTCTTTGAACTCGGCGGCCACCTCGGCCGAAAACACGTCGGCGCAAAACACCAAGTCGTAGCGCTCGCTGGTGATCTGCCGTTTGAGAGCGCGCTGGTAGGTGGAGAGCTTCTCCAAAAAGACTTTGTCGCCGACGGGGACACGCATCATGCGCGCCAAACCCACCCGCTGAATGTGGGCCAGGTTTTCACTCTTCAAGGTGAGGGCGTCGACCTCGACCTCTTCGCCGAGGGCCTCGAGAAACTGCCGCATGCGGGCCCCCACAGCAGATGGCCCCGGCACCTCAGCAAAGGCGCAGAACAAAAGCTTGGGGAGGCCGAGTTCAGACAAGCAGTCTCCACGGGGTCAGCGTCGGGCGCTGTGGTGACGACTTCGTCACCAAAGGCGGTCAGACTACCAGGTTCAACATGTGCCGCGCAGGGTGGGACAGATGAGGCTGATGTGAGGCAAGTGAGGTGTTCCATGCCCAACGGAAGACGACAAAAGGCCTCCAAAAGAGGCCTTTTGCGTCGAGAGTCATCCAAAGGCTGACTTGCCCGTCTAGGTTTGCGCTCTGCGTCTTCGGCGTGCTCAGTCTTGGTACTTGCGGAAGGCGAGCACAGCGTTGGTGCCCCCAAAGCCGAAGCTGTTGGACATGGCCACGTCGATGTCGAGCTTGCGCGCCTCGTTGGGCACGTAGTCGAGGTCGCACTCGGGGTCGGGGGTCTCGTAGTTGATGGTCGGGGGCACAATGCCGTCGGCGATGGCTTTCACCGAGATGGTGGCTTCGAGGCCGCCGGCGCCGCCGAGGAGGTGGCCGGTCATGGACTTCGTCGACGACACCGCGAGTTTGTCGGCGTGGTCGCCGAACACCGAACGGATGGCTGCGGTTTCACCTTTGTCGCCCGGCGGCGTCGAGGTGCCGTGGGCGTTGATGTAGGTGACGTCTTCGAGGTTGAAGCCGCCCATGGCGATGGCTTCTTTCATGGCGCGTTGCGCGCCTTCAGCGCCAGGCGCCGGCGACGTCATGTGGTGCGCATCGCAGGTGGAGCCGTAGCCGACGATCTCGGCCAAGATGGGCGCGCCGCGCTTTTTGGCCGACTCGAGTTCTTCGAGGATGAGCATGCCGGAGCCATCGCCCATGACGAAGCCGGAGCGGTCTTTGTCGAAGGGGCGCGAGGCCTTTTCGGGGTTGTCTTCGTAGCCCATGGCGAGGGCGTACATGTTGCCGAAGCCGATGACGTTCATGGGGTGGATGGCGCATTCAGCGCCGCCGGTGAGCATGAGGTCAGAGCGGCCGGTCTTGATGTGCATGAACGCTTCGCCGATGCCGTGGGCGCCCGACGAGCACGCCGACGCTGGGGCCCAGTTGGGGCCGCGGAGGTTGAAGCGCATGGCGAGTTGGCCGGGCGACATGTTGGAGATGACGGCGGGGATCGAAAACGGCGACAGACGACGTGGGCCTTTTTCGGTGAGCACGGCGTAGTTCGAGAGGATGGTCTTGATGCCACCGATGCCGACACCGACGATGGAGCCTGCGCGGTTGCCGGTCTCGTCGTCGAGGGTCTCGGGGAGCTTGGCCATGTCCCACGCTTGTTGGGCGGCGGCGATGCTGTAGAGGATGAACTCGTCCATCTTCTTCAGCTCTTTTTTCGGCACGTATTCGGTGGGGTCGAAGTCTTTGACACGGGCGCCGATTTGCACGCGGGACGTGGAACCGTTGTATTCGGCTTCGGCGATGTCTTGCAGGTGGGTCACCCCGCTCTTGCCCGCGATGAGGGCGGCGAAGGTGTCATCGATGGTGTTGCCGACAGCAGAGACGGCTCCGACGCCGGTGACGACGACGCGACGATCCATGGTGGTCATGGGACTCTCCTAGCAAAGCTCGGCGAAAGTGACTTTCGGCGAGATTGCCCCGACGCTGGCGTCGAGGGGGGATGGGGGACCCCGTGTCTGGCTTTGCCTGCACGGGGGAAGGGGGCCTGTGCCCCCTTCGGGAAGCAAGGGCACCTGCGCACGAGGTCGGTGACGCTGGCGTGAGCGATGCGGTGGCAAAAACGACGACGTCGCTGCCTTCTGTCGGCGGGCGCGAACGCTGCCGACAAAAAGAGCGACGATGAGCCCTAGCGACGTAGGGCCCCGCCCGCAAAAGCGGCTGTGGCCAGAGGGCCCCAGCGCCTATTGGTGGGCTTTGACGTAGGCGATGGCGTCGCCGACGGTGGCGATTTTTTCGGCTTCTTCGTCGGGGATTTCGGTTTCGAAGGCTTCTTCCATCGCCATGATCAGCTCGACGATGTCGAGGGAGTCGGCGCCGAGGTCTTCGATGAACTTCGCTTCGTCTTTGATCTCTTCTTCAGAGAGACCCAGTTGATCGGCGATGATCTCTTTCACGCGTGCTTCGAGGTCCATTTTGTTTCTCCTGCGCTCAAGTCGTGGAGCGCGGTGTGTGGCGTACCTTTGCGGCGGCCGAAAAGGGGTGCTTGGAAAAGCTGGCCGAGCCATAGCGCCAACGGACGTGCCCCTCAACCGAAGAAAGGCTTTTTTCGACGTTGATCCACGTCTTTTTTTCAGCTGTAGGAAAGCGGTGTGCAGAGGGTGTGACGACGACGCTGCGCAGCAATTGACGCACTTCACTGCGTAACGCCGAAGATACCCCTCCATCCAACGCTGCAAAGGCCGAGAAGGAGCGCTTGCAAGCTACGATTTGCGGTCGGCGTTTTGTGCGTCGCGTTCTTCGCACAGCGTTTCCAACAGTCCCTGCAGCTGGGGGATGGTGGCCCGCCACTGCTGAAAGGTGACCGCGTCGAGAAAGAGGAACTGACAGTGCGACGTGGTGCGCACCGTGGCGTTGGCCACCTCATCGAAATACAGGCTCATCTCGCCAAAGACGTCGCCGACCCCGAGGGTTTGCACTTGGTTGTCGTCGATGTTCACCTCGACGCTGCCGGCCAAGATCACGAAGAGGCCGGCGCCATCTTCGAATTGTTGAATGACGTCTTCACCGGCCTTTGCCGATCGCGTCTCAAACGCGGCCGCAATCTGCTGGTGCACGTCGTGGGGCAGGCCGCGAAACAGGGGGCTGCCCTTGAGCACATTCTGCACGGCGCGGGCGCGCGAAAAGCGCGCCATCGACTCGCGCACCTCAGGGAAACGCAGCACGAGGTCGTCGATGACATTGCGATGCACCTCAAAGACCTCGACGTAGCCCTCGGCGATCACCGACGCTGTGCGTTGGCTGCGCACCAGCATGGCGATCTCGCCGAAGAGGTCGCCCTCATGCAGGTGACACACCGTCTGCACGTCGCCGTCGGGCAGCACGCGCTCGACGCGCACCCGTCCGCTCGACACGATGAAGCAGCTCTCGCCCAGCTCCCCCTGGGTGACGATCTGTTGACCGTCGTTGACCTCCCACAAGGTGAGCTCGCCGAGCAGGTCGAAAAACGCCTCCTGAGGGATGTCACGAAACAAGAGCGGAATGGGCATGCGCTTGTTCGGCTGCGACACCGCCCGCTTCGAAGGTGCCGACGCTTGTGCCGGCGCCTCTGCGAATGCGGCAAGAGCTTCGTCGAGGCTGTCGGCACTGTCGTTCTCGCCGTTCTCGGTGCCGTCGTCGTCGTCAAGCAGCCCAGCGAAGCTCTCCTCGGCATCGTGTCCTGCTTCGTTGTCGTCGGCTGCGCCCCTCGAAAAGGCATCGGCGCCGAAGGCGTCTGCGCCAAAGGCGTCGAACGCCGCGTCTTCAATGGCGCCCGGCACATCTGCCGTCGTGTCGTCGACGAGGGCGTCGAAGTCGACCGACCACTCGCCGATGTCGTCGAAGACGCCAGACGACGTTGCCGCACCCGCTGCGGGCTTGTCGTCTGCGTCGTCGCCGAAGCCGACACCAGCCAGGTCGAGGTCGTGTTCTTCGCCGTCGTCGTCGTCAGACAACGCCAGGTGGCTCTTGCCGTCGTCAACAGCCCCAGGCATGGCCGCCACTGGCAGCGGCGGGGCCGACGCGGCCACCAACACGTCGTCGACATCGACGTCGATGGTGCCGCCTTCACCAGAGGTGGACATGTCGAGGTCGACTTCGATGGCCATGTCGTCGCCAGTGGCGGTCGCAGCGTCGACCACCAAGTCGGCGTCGTCGACGTCGATGGACACGTCGTCGGCCGCGAAATCGGTGTACTGTTGCACTTGGGCCACACCTGCTTGGCGATGGGCCTCCAACGACTGCAACACCTGGCGCGCGCCAGCGTGGTCGGCGTCGAGCTCGAGCACCAGCCGGCAGGCCGACAACGCCCGGAGAAACAGGCCTTGTTGGGCGGTGGCGTCGGCGAGCGCCATGTAGTGCGCGATGGCGGCGCCGGTGTCGCCTTGCTGCCGGTGCAGGTCGCCCAGCTGTTTGCGCACCTTGAGGTCGCCTGGTGTTTTCTTCAGCAGCTTCTCATATTGCGCGATGGCCTTGTCGACGTCGCCCGACGACAACGCTGCCTCGGCAGCTGCTTTTGTTTTTTGGGGTCCCCCGAACCACATGTGCCCTCCCCTGTTGTCAGCCCGCCGTCTCTGGCTTGGGCGTGGGCGCGTCGTCGGTGGGCGCAGATGTGGGCGGCGCCGGCGTGGCCTCTTTCAGGCGGCTCTCAAGCGACTTCAGCCGGGCCTGGGCCACCGGCACTTCTTTCGCTTCTGGATGTTGGGCCAGCAGAGCGAGGTACGCCTCGCGCGCTTGGGTCGGACGTTCAAGTTCTTCGTCGAGGATGCGCCCCAACTCCAACAACGCCGTCGCCGCCAGCGGGGTGTCGGCGAAGGTGCGGGAGATGTGCTCGTAGCGAAACGCCGCCCCCTGCCATTTGTTGCGCTGGGCGTAAAATTCGGCGGCGTAGAGGTCGTGGTCGGCCAGGCGGGTGCGCGCTTCGATGCGCTTTTTCTTCGCCTCCTCGACGTGCTCGTGCTTGGGGAACCGCAGCAAATACTCGTCGTAGGCGGCGATGGCTTCTTGGGTGGCGCTCTGGTCTTTTTCGCGTTGGGGCGGGAGCAAGAAGAAGTCTTCTTCGATCTCTTTGGAGAACGACACCGCCGCACGGAACAAGGCGTACGGCACTTGCTCGTGGCGCGGGTGAAAGCGCGCGAACAGCCGGTAGGCGTCGGCGGCCTCCAGCCATTTTTCGCGCTCGAAGTGGGCGTCGGCGATGCGCAGGTCGGCGAGCACGGCGTACTTCGAATAGGGGAACTTGTTCTTCACGTATTCGAAGAACTTGATGGCCTCGTTGTGGTTTCCGTTTTCGAAGGCCTCGTCGCCCGACTCGTAGTTCTGACGTGCGGTCTCTTGGTAGGAGACCTCGGTGTCTTGCAGGTTGGTCTCAAATGCTTTGCAGCCCACCTGTGCGAGGACGGCGGGGCAAAGCAGCAACACAAAAACAAGGCGCAATCGAGCAGTTGGCATCACAAGCTGAGCCTGTAGCCGACCAGCACTCCACCTTCAATCGGCAAGTGGAAAGAGATGTCGCCGCCCAAGTCGACCGGCACGGTGACGTCGATGGGCAGGCCCACCGTCAGACGTCCGGGGCCCAACAACACGCCCACCTGAGGCCCGACACGAATAGTGGGGCCGACGAAGGGATTCGCCGTCTTTTGCAGGTTGCCGACGACGACAGCGTGGTTGCCAAAGGCCACGCCGACGCCAGCGAGAACGCCGGCCTCAAGGCCCACGGGGAGGTCGACGCCCATGGCGCCCAACAGCCGTTCGGTGTCGTGGGTGTGCAGGGGGAGGTACTCGGCTTCGAGGCGGAGTTTGGCCATCCACGTCGTCCACGTCGACGCCTGGCCGCCGACGGTGCCAAAGGCGCCGGTGACGCCGATGTCGAAGCCGATGCCGACGGCGGTGCGACTGTAGAACCCGTCGCCGTCGTTGTGGCCCCACTTTTGGGGGCCTGTCCAAGTGACGGCCGCCCGGGCGCTGAGCGTCGCCGTCAACGGTGAAATGCCGCTGGTGCTCCAACCGCCGCCCCCAGCTTGCAGGTGGAGGCGCAAAACGTCGTCGGTGGCGTGAAGTGGACGCAAGTCGGTGGGCGCCCGGGTGCCGTCGGCCGGCTGGTCGTCTGCCGGTCGTTCGGGTTTCACTTCGACGACGTCGACTTCGTCGTTGGGGTTGGCATTGGAGTCATTCGAGACTGCACCATCACTTGGTTGCGACGTCGCTGATGCCTCTGCTGCATCCGTCTTGTCATCAGTGGTCTTGTCGGCGGCGGCTTTGTCGTCGGCGGTCTTGTCGCCATCGGCAGGTGGTGTTGTTTTGTCTTCGGTTGTTTTGTCGTCGGTTGTTTTGTCGTCCGTGGACTTGGCGTCGGCGGCAGTCGTTTCTGCTTTGTCGTCGGTTGCTTTGTCGTCGGTTGCTTTGTCGTCGGTTGCTTTGTCGTCGGTTGCTTTGTCGTCCGTGGACTTGGCGTCGTCGGTGGCGGTTGCAGCTGCTTTGTCGTCGACGGGCGTGTTTGACGTCGTCTTCGCGACTCGACGTTTGCGTCGCTTGCGCTTCTTCTTTTTGCTGCGCTTGCCCTTCTTCTTTTTCTTTTCAAGACCGATGGAGGCGAGCGACAGGCGGCTCTTCTTCTGCTTCTTGGTGAACACCCGCACGCCGACGCCGTCGCCCCCGCTGACGACGGTGATGCGCACCGCGTTGGCTTTGAAGGGCAAGTCGACGCGGTGCCGCACGGGATAGCTGGCGAGTTTGCCGCCCGGCATGCTCAAAGTGTCTTCGAGGGCGGCGCGCACGTCGAGCTTTTGTTCTCGGCGCCCGACGCGCACGCTGATGCGGGCTTTGCCTTTTTTGCGGGCGGCGTCGCCGATGCGCACCACGTCGAGGGTGAGCTGCTCGCCTGCGTCGCGCTGCACCTGCAGCCGCATGGGCTTGCCGGGCTTCACCCATTGGTAGCTCTTGCCGCCGACCTTCACCTGTTGGTGGCCGGTGCGCACTTGAATGTCTTTGGCGCCGGACTGGGCCGGCACCAATGCCAAAGTCAGCATCAATGCAAAAGGAGCCATGGCCGTTGCATAGCATGAGCGACCCACGTCGGACGAATCTCTCGCCTTCCATCGCATGCGAACACGTGCCTTGCCGGCAGCGCGCAAATCCTGCCGCTTGCGCGAGCGGTTGCGCAGCTGTGCGCCAGGTGTCTCGCGCCGTCATGCCGTCAGGGGCCGATCTGCGTGTCGACGAGGGCGAAACAGACGCAACTTTGCTCCCCGTTTGCAGGGCGTGGTATTCGCGAAGGGGGTGCGCCGAGCCACAAGCGCATCCAGATCGTCGACCACGTCGACGGGGAGAGGCTCATGCAGATTTCCTGCCCTTCGTGCGGTGCTCAATACAGCGTCGACGCGAGCAAGATTCCCCCGCAAGGGGCGTCCATCAACTGCCCGAGTTGTCAGCACAATTTTGTTGTTGGGCCTGATGGCGCACCGCCCCCAGCGGCGGACGTGCCCCTCCCGGGCGCCGGTCAAGGCGGTGGCGGGGTCCCCCTCCCCGGCGCTGGTGCCGCAGGCGGCGTCCCCCTCCCCGGCGCCGGTCAAGGTGGTGGCGGGGTCCCCCTCCCCGGCGCGGGCCAAGGCGGCGGCGTCCCCCTCCCCGGCGCGGGCCAAGGCGGCGGCGGCGTTCCCCTTCCCGGAGCCGGCGCGGCAGGTGGTGTCCCCCTCCCCGGCGCAGGCCAAGGCGGCGGCGGTGTTCCCCTCCCCGGTGCTGGCGCGGCCGGCGGGGTCCCCCTCCCCGGCGCGGGCCAAGGCGGCGGCGGTGTTCCCCTCCCCGGCGCGGGTGCGGCCGGCGGCGTTCCCCTCCCCGGCGCCGGTGGCGCGGGTGGCGTTCCCCTCCCCGGCGCTGGCGCCGCAGGCGGTGTTCCCCTCCCTGGCGCGGGTGCAGCCGGCGGGGTCCCCCTCCCCGGCGCCGGAGGCGCGGGTGGCGTTCCACTCCCTGGCGCGGGTGCGGGTGGCGTTCCCCTCCCGGGGGCGGGTGCGGGTGGCGTTCCCCTCCCGGGGGGCGGTGTCCCCCTTCCCGGCGGCGGCGCTGACCCTGCTCCGGCACCAGCTGCGGGGGGCGGCGGTGGCGACTTCATGGACGACATCTTCGGGGGCGGCGGCGGCGAGGCGTCCGCCCCGGCCACGCCTGCGCCAGCGTCGAGTGGCATGGACATCTTCGACGACATGATGGGCGGCGACAGCGGCGGTGCCGCAGCCGGCTCGCCGTTTCATGGCGACAACTCCGTGGTCGTGCCCCAAGCGCCGCAGCCCGGCGGAGGCGGAGGCGACCTTGGCGGTGGCCTGCTCGACTTCATCGACAACGCCGGCTCGGCCGATGCGGCGCCCAAGGCAGAGCTGTACCGCATCCGCAAACGCAGTGGCCGCGTCATCGGCCCCTTCGACGAAGTCACCGTCATCCAGATGTTCGAGAAGCAGGAGCTGTCGGGCGGCGAAGAGGGCTCCGTCGACGGCGTCAACTGGAAGCCGCTGGCGCAAATCCCAGCCTTCTCCGAAACCATCCAAAAGGCCATGGCGGCAGCGTTGTCGGGCCTGGGCATGGAAGCCGACCTTCCCGGTCTCCCCAATGCCGACCTGCCGGGCATTCCAGGTGCCGACCTCCCCGGCCTGCCCAACGCCGATCTCCCCGGCGTCGCAGGCGCCGACTTGCCGGGCGTGCCCGGTGGGCCGTCGACGGGTGAACTTCTCGACGCGGAGCGGGCCCGCGAACGGGCCGCCGCCATGCAACGCGCGCGCGCAGCGGGCGGTGGACGAGGCGCCATGTTCGCAGCCGTCGGCGCTGTGCTCGCCCTGGTGGTCGTGCTCGGCGTGTTGGCCGGTCTCCTCACCGAGCATGGGTGGTTCGGCTACAAGTTCGTCGCCAAGCTCATCAACGGCGAAAAGGTCGAAACCAAGAAAGGCCCAGAAGAGCCTCCTCCCCCTCCGCTGCCCACCAGCGACGTGAGCCTTGCCGAGTTGTTGTCGCGCGACACCTACGTGGCCTACCGCCAGGCCGCCGAGCAGCAGGCCCTCGTCGTCAAAGAAGGCAAAACCCGTACGCCCATCCCACCTGAAGTGGGTGCTGCGGCCGTGGAGCAAGCGCATTTCTTGGCCTACCTCGTCGTCGTCGAGAACATGCCCATCTTTGACGAGAAACGAAAAGAAGCACTCGCCACTGCCAAAGCCCAAGGTGGCAAGAGCGGTTTGGGGATGGCCATCGCCGAAGCGGCGGGCGATCTCGTCGAGAAAAAGTCGGACAAGGCCGTGGCCCGGCTGAAGAAGTTCACGGCCAACGCCAAAGGCCCCGAAGGCGCCGAAGCGCTGTGGTGGCACGGCACGGCGTTGCGTCGCAAAGGCGACAACAAAAACGCCATGAAGGCCTTCGACAGCGCCTTGGTGCAAAACCCGCAACACAAGTTGTCGTTGCTGTCGCAAGCCGACCTGCTCTTTGCCGCAGGCGAGCTCGACTCCGCTTCTTGGTACGTCGACAAAGTGCTGGAGCTGGCGGCGGATCATCCGCGTGCCAACTTGCTCAAAGGCCGCATCGATGTGCTGTCGCCGAAGAAGAAGGTGGCCGCACGTGGCAAGGCGTTGCTGAGCGACATCGCCACGCAAAACGCCGCCCCCGACTCGGCCCCGACGCAGCAAGCCCGAGCCTTCATGGGGCTGAGCGAAGCCGCCGTGGCCGCCCGCGAGTGGGACAACGCACTGAAGCAGATGAACGCGGCCGTCGAAAAGCGCCCCAAAGACGACGAGATTCGCCTGCAACACGGCCAGCTCGCGTTGAAGCTGCGGGAGTTCAACGTCGCCCAGGAGACGTACAAAAAGATCCTCGAACGCGACGCCGACAACGAGGCTGCTGTGATGGGGCTGGCCGCCGCCAAGATCGGTGCCCGCGATGCCCTCGACGCCTACCGCGAAGTCAACAAGCGGCTGGAGCAGCCCAAGTACAAGAAGCACGCAATGTTCAACTACTGGCTCGGCAACGCTGCCGTCGGTTTGGGCAAGCGCGACGAGGCCGTCAAGCAGTGGAAAAAGGCCCGTGACCTCGACCCTGGTTTGGCCGCGCCCCACGTCAAAGTCATCAACGCCTACCTCGAGAAGGGCAAGCTGCGTGAGGCCACCAACGCCGCGCAAAAGGCGTTTGACTCGGTGAAGCCGCAAGAGAAGCACATGGTGCGTGTGGCCAAAGCCGGCATCTTCTTGTCGAACCGGCAGTACTCGTCGGCCAAGCTCGAGCTCGAAAAAGCCCTGGAGCAGGCGCCCCGCAACGTCGACGCGCTCATGCTGTACATCGACTTCTTGATCCACGACGAGAAGCTGAAGGTGGCCGAGAAGAAGGCAGGCTTTGCCCGCAGCCTCGACCCCAAGAACCCCAAGGTGCTGGCGGGCGAGGCCGAAGTGTTGCTTGCCCAAGGCAAACTCGACAAAGCCGTGGCCCTCATGCAAGAGGCAGTCGCCCTCGACAACCTCGACCACGAAATGTTGCTGCGGGCGGCCGCCATCGCCGTGCGCGCCGAACAATACGGCGAGGCCAAAGGCTACCTGAAGACGGTGTCGGAGATGGTGCCGCTGCATCCCGAGCTCGCGAACCTGCAAGGGCAGGTCGAACGCGTGAGCCAACCCAAGATGGCCGAGCGGTACTTCAAAGAGGCCATCGCCATGCAGCCCGACAACCCGCGGTACCTCTTTCAGGCGGGCCTGAACTACCGCGCCATGAACGAGAACATCGAGGCCAAAGCGCACTTCGAACGTGCCTACCGCGCCGACCCCAACTTTCACCAAGCGCACTACTACCACGGCCTGGTGTTGAAGGACTTGGGGCAGCTGGCCAAAGCCGAGAAGCAGTTTCAAGAGGTGGTGCGCATCGATCCTCGTCGTGCAGATGCCTTCATGGAGATTGCCAACTTGCGGGCAGCACAAGGCGACTCCAAGGGGTCGATCAAGGCCTACGACCGCGCCATCAAAAACAACCCGAAAAACCCCACGCCGCTGTGTGAGAAGGGCATCGTCCTCGTGCAGCAGCTGGGCGACAGCCGGGTCAACCGCAACGCAGGCATCAAGGTGCTCAACAAGTGCGTGAAGCTCAACCCGAAACATGAGTCGGCTTGGCGCATCTTGGGCAACGCCTACGCCGACAAGGGCAAGCGTCGCGACGCCGTCAAAGCCTTCACCGCCCACATCAAGGCGAACCCCGGCGACAGCGAGAACGACTACCTCTGCGAACGCTTGAAAGATTGGGGCAAACGCTGCCCCGGTGACGACGAACCCGTCGACGACGACGACGAAGAAGAAGAATAGCCGACGCCGTCGACGACAGCGTCCAAGAGAAAGCCCCCTTCGCAGGGGGCTTTTTTGCGATCAGAACCGGCGTTCAGCGTCGTGCTGTGGGCGCTGGCTTGAAGGCGGCGAGGTCGATGATGGCGCCGTCTTGGCCCACCATCTGGGGCTGGTGGCCGTCCCATTTTTCGATGGCGCGCAGGTAGACGATCTCCGGGGTGACGGTCTTGCGCAACAGTTCTTGGGCTTTGGCCTCGGCTTCGGCCTCGACCAACATGGCGCTGGCGCGGCCGGCGGCTTTGGCTTCGGCCTGTTGGGCTTCGACTTTGATGCGCTCCAAGTCGTTCTTGGCTTGTGCCGCACGTTGCTCGGCCACTTGTTTCGCCTCGACGGCGTTTTGGTATTTCGCGTCGAACTGGAAGTCGGTGATCGACACCTCGGTGACGACGATGTGGTTCTTCGCCAGCGTCTTGGTGATGTCTTCGGTGATGGCCGCTTTGGCTTGCTCCCGCTTGGTGATGAGCTCTTCAGCGGTGAACATCGCCGTGCCCTTCTTGGTCGACTCTTGAATGGCGGGGTCGATGATGGTGGAGACCACCGCGCGCAAACCGCCCACATCTTTGAAGATGGTGACGACGTGCTTGGGGTCGAGGCGGTAGTTGAGGGCCAACTTTGTCGACACCACCTGCAAGTCTTTGGACGACGCCGACGCTTTGACCTCCTTCTTCTGAATGCGCGTCGACACCGCCACCACGTCGGTGCTGAACGCGTTGTATTGGTGCAAGCCCTCTGGCAGCGGCGTGGGGTCGGCTTCGCCCCACACCAGCTTGATGCCGACGTTGCCGCTTTCGACCGTGGTGCAGCCGCACCCCTGCACGAACGGGAAGGCAAGCAGCACGAGGCTGCCAATGACAATGGCGGGCTTTTGCAGCAGCTTGAAGTTCATGGCGTCTCCTATGTCTCTCTCTGGATGTTTGTTGGATTGTGGAGGAGGACAGCAGGATGCGCGCCAGCCAATTGCCGACATAAACCCCTGAAGTTCCTCAGGAAGCCGTTTCATCTGGTGATTTTTGCCTATGTAGAAAGGCGCACTATGCCTGGTAGGTGCGGCCCTTCCACTGCACCGAGCCCTTGCGCCAACGGTTCACGGCCGCGCCCGCGAGCACCCAGGCGACGGCGACATACACCGCTGGCAACACAGCTGCGGTGAGGGCGGTGTGCCCGAGGCGGCGCCGGACGCTGCCTTGCGCAGCGAGCGTCGCGGCAAACAGCAAGGTGGCGCAGGCGGCGCTCCACGTCGACGGCGCGGTCGCCCAAACCGTGGCCAGCGAAGTCCATGGGAGCCAGCTGAGGGCCAACGACAGCGCCGCCAACCGCAAGGTGCGCCCAACCCCGCCGTGCACGTCGACGGCGTTTTTGCCGAACCCGTCGCGAATCTCAGGCCACGAGGTGTACATGCGCGTCGACGCGGCACGCCGCAAGTCGGCCATGGCGACCGGATGCCCGGCCGCATGCAACACACGAGCAAGCGCGACGTCTTCGAGGATGGTGTGCCACACCTGCGAGAATCCGCCGACGTCGTCGAGGGCGGCGCCGCGCACCAAGATGAACTGGCCGTTGAGAAACACGTCGTCGTCGTCGGGGTCGTTCACCCGCCGGGGCGGATGGCTGACCGCGACGAGCGAGACGAACGCAGGCACCAATGTTTCTTCGATGGCGGACTGGCAGACCATCTTGGGCGAGCCGCTGACGGCCGCGAGACTGTGGTCGTTGAGGAGATGCAGTGCCCCGCCGAGGGCCCCCGGCTCGACGACGACGTCGGCGTCGAGGAGCAAGAGCGGCTCGTCTCGGCGCTGCCGTCGTTGCCACACGGCATGCAGGGCACGGTGTTGCGCCCACGGCTTGCCGAACACGTCGTCGGGTTGTTGAAGGTCGGCGGGCACATCCGCCGGTTGCAGCAGATGGAGCCGCTTGTCGTCGGCGGCGCGAAGGCGCACCACGTCGGCGGTGCCGTCGTCGCTGTCGTCGTCGAACACAAACACTTCGACGGGGTCGGCGGCGTTGGCCAGCAAGGCGTCCAAGGTGGCAGGGAGGTCGTCGACTTCGTTGCGAGCCGGGATGACGACGACGACGGTGTCGCGCAGTGGCTGGGGCTCATGGGCCAGCAGTTCGCCCTCTTCACGAGGCGCACGCCACCACGCCAGCAAATAGAGCGCGGCCGACAGGCCGCTGGTGCCGAGCGCCAGGAGCGCGACGACGTCGACGGTCACGGCTGCGCGGGCGCCTCTGCCGCAGACAAGGCTGCGGCCCATTCGGCGCGCTGGGCATCGGTGGCGGCGTCGGCGGCGAGGGATTGCACCAGCTTTTGTGCGGCCGCGTGGCCGGTGTTGGCCTTCTTCACAAAGCTGACGACGAGGTCGACCTCGTCGACGGTGGGCGGTGTGTGCGCCCGTTGCACCAAGAAGGCGACGGCGCCGTCTTTGTCGCCCAGCTCAAGCATGGCCCCGGCCGCCCACCACGCCGCAGTGGAGGCGTAGGCGCCAGACCGGTAGTCGTCGTGCAGCCGCAACCACACCTGTTTGCCGACGACGAAATCGCGGCGAACGCGGCTGTGGTAGCGGCCGAGAAGAAAGCTGGCCTCTTGCGCTTCGTCCCAGGCGTGAGCGGTGTCGGCCGCGACCACGTCTTCAAGGAGTTGCCGGCCTTTGTCGTCGCCGCGCACCAGCAGACGATGGCCGACCTCGACCATGGCCTCTTTTTTGGCGGCGACGTCTTGGTCGGCCGCAGCGGCGAGCTTGTCTTGCCACGCCGGAAGCTCGTCTTGGCCGAGGGCGAGGGCCTCTGCTTTCTGCAAAAAGCTGGCCTTGTCGTCGTAGCCCTCGATGCGGCCGATTTCGCTGCCGTCGGGACGGATGAACAACACGGTGGGGAGGTTGAGGATTGTCCACTTCTCGATGAGCGGCCGGTTCTCGTCGGCGTCGAAGTCCATCTTCCAGGCGACGAGGTTGCGGGTGAGGGAGATGCCATCGCCCGAGTGGAAGATCTCTTTCTTCTGTTGCTGGCAGGGCGGACACCAGTCGGCCCACACCTCGACGAGGAGGTTCTGCTTGTGGGATTGCGCCTGGGCCAACGCCATCTCGTAGGTGCCGTCGACGAAGGCGACGCCATGGGCCGCCGTCGGGGGCCCATTCGCGGGAGCAGCTGCGTCGTCGCCGTGGTTCTCGGCGTCGTCGACGGAAGGCTCGGCGTGGGTGGACGTCGCTTGACTGTTGGCCGGCTCGTCTTTCACGGCGGATGTGGCGCAGCCCATCGACGTCGACAACAGGAGCAGTGTGGCGGCGCGAAACGTCATGATGCTTCTCCGTCGCTGCCGTCGTCGGCGGGGTTGGCGGCTTTGGCCGCTGCGGCTTCCATGGCGAGGGCGGTGTCGACTTCGGCGGCGCGGCCGGCGCCGATGCCGAACAGGGTGCCGGCGAACGAGCACGGCGCGATGATCAGCAGGGCGCTGGTGATGCTGAAGTCACGTTCGAGGAGGGCGACGACGAGGCCCGCCAAGGTGAACATCAAAAAGCCCATGAGGATGGGCGACGTGTGCCGCAGCTTCGTCGTCAACACCCGGTGCACGACGCCGAGGACCAAGCCGACGATGCCGCCCACCAGTCCGATGGACATCACCGAGATGACGAGGGAGGGGGCTTTGTCGGGCTGCTCCGACGACATCAACTGTTGGGCGATGAAGCCGAGGATGAACCCGGCGACCGACCCGGCGAGGTAGCCGATGAGCAAGCACGACGCCAGCGAGGGGATGCCGTAGAGGGGAGCGGGTTTAGCAGCGTTGGTGGCGTTCATGTGTCGACGGTATGAACCACGACGCCGGTGTCAACGCGGTCTGCGCGGACGGGGCGCCTCCCCCTCGCATTGGCGGCCGGGTCTGCTATGTGCAGGGCATGGGCCGCATCACCGTTCTCGACGAACAACTCGCGTCGCAAATCGCGGCGGGCGAGGTCGTGGAGCGCCCTGCCAGCGTCGTCAAAGAGCTGTTCGAGAACAGCCTCGACGCCGGCGCCAAACGCATCGAAGTGGTCATTGAAGGCGGGGGCACCGAACGCATTGTCGTCATCGACGACGGCGAAGGCATGGACGCCGACGATGCCGTCACCTGCTTCTCGCGCCACGCCACCAGCAAATTGCACGACGCTGGCGGTCTGTTGTGCATCGGCACTTTTGGCTTTCGAGGGGAGGCGTTGGCGGCAATTGCGTCGGTGTCAAAGGTGGTGTTGACGACGAGACCCCCGGCGTCGGACGTCGCCCACAAGGTGGTCATCGACGGCGGCCACGTCGCCGAGGTCGGCGAAGAGGGCACCGCCCCTGGCACCCGCATCGAGGTGCGCGACCTGTTTTTCAACGTGCCCGCCCGCAAGAAGTTCTTGAAGACGCCACGGTCGGAGCAAATTGCCATCGTTGACGTCGTCAAGGCAGCGGCCTTGTCGTCTCCCGAGGTCACCTTCAAGTTGCTGTGCGACGGCAAGAAGAAGTTTGAGTCGCTCGGGGTGGCAGAGGGCACGCCTCTCGACGACCCCCGACAGTTGGAGCGCATCGTCGCCTGCTTGGGCAAGCAGGTGCGCGACGTGGTGTTTCCCGTCGACGTCGCCACCGACCGCATTCGCGTGGTGGGCTTTGTGGTGGCTCCGCTGGAGACGCGGCGCGACCTCAAGGGCATCCTGCTGTCGGTCAATGGGCGCCCGGTGAAAGACAAGACGCTGGTGCAGGCGGTGCGGGCTGCGTTTCGACCGTTGCTGCAAGCCGGGCGACACCCGCAAGTGGTGCTCGACGTGCAGGTCAACCTCGAGGGTGTCGACGTCAACGTGCATCCGCAGAAGGCCGAGGTGCGGTTCAGCGAACCCCGCAAGATCAGCGGCCACTTGGTGCGGCTGCTCACCGACTTTTTGGCGACGACGCCGTGGCTCAGCAAAGCCCCCACCAAGACCTACCAGTTGCAGCCGTGGAGCGTCTCGAAGCAAGCGGGGACTTCGTCTTCGGCGTCGGCGTCGTCGTTTGCGCTGACCTCGCCCGAGGCCCCCACGCCACAGGGCACCGACGACAACGTCTCCCGTAATGACGACGTCGTTGAGGCACACCGTGAGCGGGTTCGGCAGGCGTTGGCCAAGTTCGGCGACCGTGGCCGACGTGCCCCCCTGCGAGGCGACCTCCGTCAACAAGCGACCACGCCCAAGGCCAACAGCACTGGGGCGACGCTGTTGCACGGCCGGTGGCTGTTTGCGCCTGGTGACGACAACGCCGTCGTCGTCGTCGACGCCGACCGCGTGCGGCAGCTGCATGCGCGCTACAAACTGCTCGACGACCGGGCATCACAGATGGCACGCGCGCGCCCCCTGTTGTTTCCAGCGCAGCTGCCGTTTGCGCCTGCCGAAGTGGACGTTCTCGACGACAAAGCCGACCTCCTGGCCTCCTTCGGCGTCGACCTTGGCCGCTTTGCCGACGACCGGGTGTTGGTGCGAGGCGTCCCTGCTTGTGTCGACGGCGGACGCGTCGAAGACATGTGCCGCGCTCTGCTCGACGTCGACGATGATGCCACGAACGTGGCAACGTGCGTGGCGCGTTTCCCGCACCGCAGCCTGCTCGACGACGTCAACGCCGTCTTGCAGGCCTACGACAAGTTGCCCGAGCACGATCGCGACGCCTGCCAGCACGTGCTCGACGACGGGCAGCTGGCGAGGTGGTTCGCATGACGACGCGCAAGCCCCTGGTGTTGGCCGGCCCCACCGGCAGCGGCAAGAGCGGGCTGGCCTTGGCGTTGGCCGCCGCCCACGACGGCGCCATCATCTGTGCCGACTCCCGCCAAGTGTATGCCCACATGCGCATTGGCGCCGCCGGCCCCACCGACGACGAGCTGCAGCAGGTGTGGCACCTCGGCTACCACGAGGTCGCCCCCCACGAGGTCTTCGCCGCCGGCGACTTCATCAGCCGCACCGACGCCGCCATCGCCGAGGTGCAAGCGGCCGGCAAGTGGCCGCTGCTTGTCGGCGGCACGGGCCTGTACTTGCGGGCCTGGCGGTTCGGCCTCGACGACGTGCCCCGTGCCGACCCAGCTCTGCGACAGAAGCTTGAAGACGACCTCGCCGAAAAAGGCAGCGTCGCCATGCACCAGGAGTTGGCCGACGTCGATCCAGAGTCGGCAGCGGCCATCACCCCGACAGACCCGGTGCGCATCGTGCGCGCCCTCGAGGTGTTTGCCATGACGGGGCAAAAGGCCTCGACGTTGCGCACCACCCATTTCAGCGGTGCCCCTCGTCACGACGCCGACTTTGTGCTGCTCAACCCCGACCGCGCGTGGTTGGTGCCACGCATTGAACAGCGGGCACGGCAGATGTTCGACGACGGCCTCGTCGACGAGGCTGTGGCCCTGCGCGCGGTGCTCCACGACGTCGAGGGCGATGCCCCTCACCGGTTGTTGCAGACCATGGGCTACGAGGAGGCCCTCAAGCTGCACGACGGCGCGATGACGTCAGAGGAGGCGCTGGAGCAGACCTTCATCCGTCAGCGCCAGTTTGCCCGTCGCCAACGCACCTGGTTCAAAAAAGAGACATGGTGGGAGGTGTTCGACATCGCCTCCGACGCCGACTTGCAGGCGGTTCTGCGCACGCTGCTGGAGCGCCAGAACGTGCAAGAAACTGCAGATTCGTCGGCGTAAACCCAGGCCATTTCGACCGCACATTTTGCCGCATTTCAGGGGCGCCCCGTTGCATTTGTCGTCGTTCGGCATACGTGACGTCTTATGCGTGATCTCGTCGAGCCCCACCTCAAAGACCTCATCCCCTACGTGCCTGGCAAACCCATCGAGGAGACCGAGCGCGAGTACGGCGTCACCAACATCGCGAAGCTGGCGTCGAACGAAAACCCGCTCGGTCCGTCGCCTTTGGCGTTGCAGGCCATGCAAGAGGCGGCGAAGTCGGCGCACCTGTACCCCGACGCGGGCGCCTACTACCTCAAGGAGCGCATCCTGCAGCGGCACGCCGACGTCGGCGTCCGCGCCGAGCAGCTGGTGTTGGGCAACGGCACCAACGAGATCCTCACCTTGCTGGTGCGCGCATTTGTGGGCGAGGGCGAAGCGGTGTTGTTCGGCTGGCCCTCCTTCGTCGTCTACCGCCTCGCCGCCCGGGGCATGAACCGCGAAGAAGTCGCCGTCGAACTCAACGACGACCTCAGCTACGACTTCGACGCCCTCGCGGCCGCCTTCGAGCAAAAGCCAAACATCAAAATGGTGTTCTTGGCCAACCCCAACAACCCCACCGGCCAAAGCTTCGGCGACGACGAGCTGAAAGGGTTCTTGGCCAAGGTGCCTGACGACGTCATCGTGGTGCTCGACGAGGCCTACGCGGAGTACGTGTGGCGCGAAGACTACCCCAACGGCATTCGCCTGGCCTGTGAACGCCCCCGCACCGTCACCACGCGCACCTTCTCGAAGGCGTTTGGCCTCGCCGCCTGCCGCGTGGGATACGCGGTGTGCGACCCCGCCCTCGCCGACATCCTCAACCGCTTGCGCGACCCCTTCAACGTCAACGCCATCGCCCAGGCGGGCGCCATGGCCGCCCTCGACGACGAGGAGCACGTGCTGCGCTCCAAGGCGCACAACATGAAGGAGCTGCCGCGATTGGCCGAAGGCCTGCAAAAGCGCGGCTTCGACGTCGTGCCTTCTGAAGCCAACTTTGTGCTCATGCGGGTGAAAGGCGACCTGCCCGACATTCCCACCTTGCATGAGGCGCTGTTGCAGCGCGCCATCATCGTGCGCCCCGTCGCTGGCTACGGCCTCAAAGACGCTGCGCGTGTCACCGTCGGCACCGCCGAAGAAAACGACCGGCTGCTGGCCGCCCTCGACGACATCTTGCAGAGCTGACGCCGAGAGAGAACGGCCAGGTGTCGAAGAAAACCGCTGGCGTCGACGTCCCAATGGTCGACCCTGACGCTGGCATCCCGGGCATCGCCCGTTTGATGAGTGAGAGAACAATGTCTTTGGTGGTGGCACTCGACGGACCAGCCGGCGCAGGCAAAAGCTCTGTGGCCCGTATGGTCGCGCAACAATCCCAGCTGTCGCTCGTCGACACCGGCGCCATCTACCGCACCGTCGGCTGGCTCGCGAAAGAGACGGGGGTGTCGTACGACGACGGCGCCTCCCTCGGCGCCATCGCCCAGAAGCTGCCGATGCGGTTCTCGCTCGAAGGCAACCTCAACCGGGTGTTTCTCGACGTCACCGGCATCGATGTCGACGCCGACAAATACGCGGTCGACGACGGTGAGCTTGAAATCACCGACATCATCCGTCAGGCCGAAGTGTCGTTGTCGGCGTCGAAGGTGGCGCGGCACCCCGAAGTGCGTGCCGCCTTGCTCGACCTGCAGCGCAACCTGGCGCGCGGTGGCAGCGGCGCCGTGCTCGAAGGGCGCGACATTGGCACTGTGGTGTTTCCCGATGCCGACGTGAAGATCTACCTCACCGCCACCGCCGAAGAACGTGCCCGTCGTCGGGCGCTGGAGCTCAGCGATCGCGGCTTGGCCGAGCCCTACGAGAAGGTGCTCGCCGAGGTCAAAGCCCGCGACAAACAAGACATGGAGCGCGAGACCGCGCCGCTCAAGCAAGCCGACGACGCCATCCTCGTCGACTGCACCGACCTCACCTTCGGCGAAGTCGTCGACAAGATCGTGGGCTACGTCAGCACCCAACGCGACAGCCGCGCCGCAGGCTGACCTGCCCTCACCCGCCGTCGACGTCGTCGACGAGGAGCCGACCCATGGCGAAAGACCGCATCAAATCCGTCAAGGGCATGCACGACCTCTTCGAGGTCGACCTCGCCACCTGGCGCAAGCTCGAACGTGCCGCCCAAGACACCTTCACGGCCTTTGGCTACGGCGAGATCCGCACCCCCATCCTAGAGAAGACGGCGTTGTTCGTGCGCGGCGTGGGCGAAGCCACCGACATTGTCTCCAAAGAAATGTTTCGCTTCGACGACAGCGGCGGCGATGGCGGCAAAGTCACCGACGTCTGCATGCGTCCTGAGGGCACGGCGGCGGTGGTGCGCGCCCTGTTGCAGGCCGGCAAGCTGACCCCCGACAGCGACGAGCGCGTCTTCTACATGGGGCCCATGTTTCGTCGTGAGCGGCCCGCCAAAGGGCGCTTCCGTCAGTTCTTTCAGCTGGGCGCCGAGGCCTTCGGCTTTACCCGGCCGTCCATCGACGTCGAGATGATGGCCATGGTGCAAACCCTGCTCGACGAGCTGGGGCTCACCGGCGTCAAACTGCTCATCAACACGCTGGGCGACCCCGAAGACCGCGCCGCCTACACCGAAGCCCTCAAAGGCTACTACCAAGACCACTTCGACAAGCTCAGCGACGACGCCAAAGACCGACTTGAGAAGAATCCGCTTCGCCTCCTCGACGGCAAAGAAGACGTTCTCGTTGAACTGGCGAAAGACGCGCCCAAGATCGACGGCTTTCTCGGCGATGCCGCCAAGGCGCACTTCGACGACGTGCGCGAAGGGCTCACCCGGCTGAAGATTCCGTTTGTCGTCGAGCCCAAGCTGGTGCGCGGCCTCGACTACTACACCCGCACCGTCTTCGAAGCCGTCGCCGAGAGCGGCCTCGGCGCGCAAAATGCCGTCGCCGCCGGCGGCCGCTACGACGGCCTCGTCGAACAACTCGGCGGCAAGTCGATGCCGGGGGTGGGCTTCGCCGCGGGCATCGAACGACTGGTGTTGCTGCTCGAAGACGCAGGCAAGAAGCTCGACAAGCAGCCTCCCCAGCTGATGCTCATCGCCGCCGACGACGCCGGACGCAACGCTGCCGAAGTGCTCGCCCTCGACCTGCGCCGCCAAGGCACCTGTGTCGAAGTCGACCACCGCGGCGCCAAGATGAAAGCGCAGATCCGCCGCGCCGACCGCGCCAGCATCCCCTTTGTCGTCGTGCTCGGCTCCCGCGAAGTCGAAGATGGCAAAGGGCAGCTGAAGAAGATGGCCACGGGCGACGTCCAAGACGTGGACCTCACCGCCGACGCGCTGTCGGCTGGCCTCCAGACCCTGAGCAGCGCCAGCTAGACCCATCGCGTTCATGCATGACCTTGCAGGCGGTACAGGAGCGCGCATGCTTGCATTTGTCCCTTCAAGACAGCCAAGGTCGGCGTGTGTCCCCCTTCTGTTTGGAGTGATTGATGTTTGACGCTTCCCCCCGTCTCTTCGCCGCCTGCGCCGTCGGGCTCACGCTGCTGCTCAGCCCCACCGCCAGTGCCGAAGACGACGGCGAAAGCGCCGGTCTCCCCGTCGGCACCAACGTGGTGCCGGGCAAAAACTTCCAGCTTCCCGTCGTCAACGGCTGGCAAGACATGCGCAAATGGGGCCCCAAGAAGTGGGTGGGCGACAAAGCGAAACCCGAAGACCAGAAGAAGCTCGTCGTCGTGAGCTTCTTCGCCACGTGGTGTGAGCCCTGCAAAAAAGAGATGCCTGAGTTGGTGCGCCTGTACGACACCTACAAAGACCAAGGCCTCGGCGTCATGCTGGTGAGCATCGACGATCGCGACAAAACCCCCGAAGTCGTCGAACTCACCAAGACCAACAACGTGACCTTTCCCGTGCTGCACGACCGCTACAAAATCGTGCAACGCCGTTGGGAGGCGAAGCGCCTGCCCTACCTGCTGATGCTCGGCCCCGACGGCAACATCAAAGTCGTGCACGTGGGCTACACCGACGAGGTCAAAGCCAACCTCGAAAACGAAGTGCGCACCAACCTCGGCCTCGAACCGCTCGCCGACAAGAAAGACGACCCCGTCGCCTCCAAAGGCAAGGGCAAAAAGTCGAAGAAGAAGAAGAGCAAGAAGAAGTCGAAGAAGAAAGCGAAGAAGAGCTCGTGATGCGTTCGCTTCTGCTTGCTTTGGTCGTCAGCACCGCAGTGACGTCGACAACGGTGGCGCAAACGCCCGCGCCCACCGCAGACGTCGATGGCGAACCTGTGGTGTTTGTGCGCGTGAAATCTGAGCTGCCTGAGGTCGAGCATGACCTCATTGCCAACAGCGTCTGTGAAGCCCTGCAGGCCAAAGGCATCAAAGAGCTCATCTGCGAAACCGACGTGGAGACGCTGTTGAAGTCGGCGGCGGTGCGCTCGTCGATGGGCAGCCACGCCGACGGCATCAGCGCCATCACCGGCCGCATGTCGCGCGTGAACCGCGTCGTCGACGTCTACGTCAAAGACAAAGACGGCACCAAGACGCTGGTGCTGTGCCTGCATGAACGCCTCGAAGTCGGTGTCGACCTCAACATCGCCAGTGGCCCACTGCTGTTCAAGTCGTCGGGCAAGGGAGCGTCGACACTCGACCTCATCGGCGACCCTGTGCTCGGGCCTGCCGCGCAAAAGATGGCGCAGGCGGTGCTGCACCCCAAGTTGCACAAGAAGAAATAGACTTTGCCGGCACATCTGCCAGCACGTCGAGGAGGCCCACCGGCCTCCTCTTTTGTTTGGGCGGTCTTGCGGTTGTGGTGAAGCTCAGCGCGACGCAGGCCAGCGCAACACAGACATCGCCTCCACAGACATGCTCGTCGGAAAGAGGTCGACGGGTGTAATGCGCTCGACGACGTAGCCCGCGTCGACAAACACGCGGAGGTCTTTGGCCATGGCGGTGGGGTCGCAGCTCACCAACACCACGGTGGGCGTTTGCAATGCAGCCAGCCGTGGCCCCGCGTCGCGCAGCCCTTTGCGGGGCGGGTCGAGCACCATGCCGACCGGACGGCTGTGTTGCGCCCGTTGTTCGAGGGCGTCTAGGGCGTCTTCCATGGTGCGGGCCATGACCTCGGCGCCACTCTCGGCCAACGGCGTCGCACACGACGGCGTGACCTCCACGCCGACCACCTGCACATCGGCCGCGTGCGCGGCGGCGGCGTCGAGGAGCGCACGCGTGAACCCGCCGGTGCCAGCGTAGCCGTCGACCATCCAGCCGGCCTTGACGTCGTCGATGAGGACGGAAGCGGCGGCGTCGTACATCCAAAACGCCAACTCCGGATGGGCTTGGCAGAAGCCGTCGGGGTCGACTTCGGGGCCCCCTCCCAGAGGGACCGCCACCGCCGGCCCCCGACGTCGCAAGACATCGCCTGCCAAGACGCTGTTGGCGCTGGCGTCGTCGTCGACACGACGCACCCGTTCGGCCACCGATTGCAACACGCCGTCGTCGACGAGGGAGGCGATGACGTCGAACACTTCGCCGCGCAGGGGGCGGACGGTTTGCAGCAGACACGCCACTTGGGGGATGTCGTCGTCGTCGGGCTCCATCTCGCGCAGGAGGACGCTCTGCAGTTCTCCGTCGCTGTCTGCGCCGCCTACGTAGGTGTCGTGCAAGCGCTGCAACAACGCGTCAGCAGCATCGACGACGGCGGGACGCGCGGCCGCACATTGGTGGGCACTGACGACGTGGTGGGAGTACGGCGCGAACAAGCCGAGCCGCAGACGCCCGGGGCGGCCCGACGCCATGAGCCGCACCTTCTGGCGGGTGTGCCACCAGCCGTCGCTGACGACGTCATCGACGTGGGCGAGCAGCGGGTCGAGGTCGGCGTCGACCAAGGCCCGGCGCAGGCGCTCGGCTTTGGCCTCGTGGGCAAAGCCGACGTCGACGTCACCGAGGGCGCACCCCGGGCAAGGTGAGGGGTGGGGGCAGATGCCCTCGACGCGCACCTCGCCTCCGTGCTCCAGCTCCGCCAGGCGGCCGACCAGCAGCTGGCGGCCTTTGAAAACCCGCTCGACTTTGGCGACGACGACGTCGCCCGGAAAGGCGCCACGGACGGCCACGTCGACGTCCACGTCGTCGATGGTGACGGTGGCGCGGCCGCGGCCTTCGTCGTCAAAGCCGTCGATGGTCACGTTCAGATGGGCGCCAGGGGGAGGCAGCGACACCTTTTTCGGCTGTGGCGGCCGCTCCTTTTGTCGTCGGCGTTTGCTCACGGCCCCAGCCCCACCCAGACCACGCCGTCGTCACGGGTCTCGTGCTTCCAGATGGGCACGTCTTTTTTGAGTTCTTCGATGACGGCGCGGGCGGCGTCAAATGCTTCGGCGCGGTGGGCGGCGGAGGCCGCGACGACGACCGCACGGTCGCCGATGTCGAGGTCGCCAATGCGGTGGTCGACGGCACAGCGGCTGCCGGGCACGCGTTCTTCGACGTCGATGCAGATGTCGTGCAGCACCTTCTCAGCCATCTCGGCGTAGGCCGTGTAGCGCAGGTGGGTGACGCCCACCGACCCCGTGCCGTCGTCGGTGGGGGTGTGGTCGCGCACCACGCCGATGAACACCACCTCGCCGCCGGCGCCTTTGTGGCCGACGCGGTCGAGCACGGCGTCGACCGACAGCGGGGTTTCGAGGATGCGGCCTTTGCTGCTCATGGTGCAGACGTAGCGCGTCTGGTCGTCGACGCCAAGGCTGCTTGCGTCGGTGGTCGCAGGGGCGACCGGCGACAACGCAAAAGAAAACGTCGTCGAGGATGTCTCCGTCGACGACGTGGTAGGCCCGGTGGGATTCGAACCCACGACGAGATCGGTTATGAGCCGACTGCTCTACCGCTGAGCTACGGGCCCATGGGGTGCCCCGGCAACATAGCAGTCGTCGTCGACATGTCCCGTCCTTTTTGTGGACACCTGGAGGAGGCTTCTGCCGTGGTGCGTCGTGGCCGACGCAGCGGTGCCACGTCCCGCTCTCGGACGGTTGGCGCTGCGCTCGCATTCGGTGTTGGCTTTCGTTGGTGCCTTGAGTAGCACCGGCCCCGACGCAGTCAGCGACGTGCGCTGCGATGGAGAATTCGATGTCGAAAGTTGCATTTCTCTTCCCCGGACAAGGGGCACAAAAGGTCGGCATGGGCCAGGAGCTCATGGCACAAAGCGCCGCCGCCAAGGCCGTCTTCGACGAGGCCGACGACGCGTTGGGCGAGAAGTTCTCTGCGCTCATCCTCAACGGCCCCGAAGACGACCTGAAACTGACCCAAAACACGCAGCCGGCCATCCTCACCATGAGTGTCGCCGCCTACCGTGCGTTTGAAGAGAAGAACGGCCGGGCCCCCGACGTGGTGTGCGGCCACTCCCTCGGCGAATACTCCGCGCTCGTCGCTGCAGGGGTCTTGCCCTTCGCCGAAGCGGTGCGTGCGGTGCGCGCCCGCGGCACCTTCATGCAAGACGCCGTCCCCGCTGGCGAAGGCGCCATGGCCGCGGTGCTCAACCTCGACGCCGACACCATTGCCAAGGTGTGCGCCGACATCAGCGACGTCGACGCCAATGAGTACGTCTCGGTCGCCAACTACAACGGCCCTGCGCAAACCGTCATCGCCGGACACGCCGCTGGCGTCGAAAAAGCCATGCCCGCACTCAAAGAAGCAGGGGCACGCCGCGTGATGCCACTGCCGGTGTCGGCCCCTTTTCACTGTGCGCTGATGGCGCCGGTGCAGGGTCGGCTGCAAGACGTCCTCGATGGCATTGCCTTCGCCGATGCCGCCATCCCCGTCGTCACCAACGTCACCGCCGACGTCAACCAAGACGCCGCCGAAGCCAAGCGTCTGTTGGTGGAGCAGGTGACGGCGCCGGTGCGGTTTACTGAAATTGCGCAAAAGCTCCTCGACGACGACGTGCAGACCTTCGTCGAATGCGGCCCCGGCAAGGCCCTCATCGGCATGGTCAAGCGGATGGACAAGACCCGCACCTACCTCAACATCGAATCCCCCGACTCGCTGTCGGCCACGTTGGACGCCCTCGGCTGACGTCGACGACGTCGCTCGTCCGTTTCATCTGCTTCAGATTTTCAGGAGACCCCCATGACCCTGCTCAAAGACCAAGTCGCCCTCGTCACCGGTGGCAGCCGTGGCATCGGCCGCGCCGCCTGCGTCGAACTCGCCAAAGAAGGCGCCACCGTTCTCATCAACTACGTCGGCAACGAAGCTGCCGCCGCAGAAACCCTCAAGCTCGTCGAAGACGCTGGCGGCAAGGGGCACGTGATGCGGTTTGACGTCGCCGACGCCGACGCCGTCAACGAAGCGTTTGCCACCATCAAAAAAGAGCACGGTGGGCTCGCCATCCTCGTCAACAACGCCGGCATCTCCAAAGACGGGCTGACGTTGCGCTTCAAAGACGAAGATTGGGCCAAGACGTTGGACACCAACCTCAACGGCTCGTTCTACTGCGCCCGCGCGGCCGTGAAATTGATGAGCAAGGCGCGCCACGGCCGCATCATCAACATCACCTCCGTCGTCGGCGAGGCCGGCAACGCCGGGCAGATTGCCTACGCCTCGGCCAAGGCGGGGATGATCGGCATGACGAAAACGCTGGCCAAAGAGTTCGCGTCGCGCACCATCACCTGCAATGCCATCGCCCCTGGCTTCATCCAGACCGACATGACCGACAGCCTCACCGACGCGCAAAAAGAGGCGGCCATGGACGCCATCCCGCTGAAGTCGATGGGCACCGGCGAAGACATCGCCAACGCCGTCGTGTTCTTGGCATCTGACAAAGCCCGCTACATCACGGGCCAAGTGCTGGGCATCAACGGCGGCATGTACATGTAAGCACTGCAAAACCGACGCCTGCGGCGTCGGTGTCGCAGCCGCTTCATGTGTGCATTTTGAGAGGGGGCGGAGGCCCCCTCTCTGCTTTCGGGCGCATGTCCCGAAAGCATTCACTCCCCCCTCGGCGCCATGCGCCGAACCGCCTCGCGTTGCGGTCGGATTGCCGCCGACCGTCGCTCGCTTCGCTCGTCGCTGCGACGCCTTCGGCGTCGGTGTCGCAGCCGCTTCATGTGTGCATTTTGAGAGGGGGCGGAGGCGGGCCAAGCCTGCTTGGCCTTGGGGGAATCGCGCTGCGATTCCCTTCCGCCCCTCTGCTTTCGGGCGCATGTCCCGAAAGCATTCACTCCCCCCTCGGCGCCATGCGCCAAACCGCCTCGCGTTGCGGTCGGATTGCCGCCGACCGTCGCTCGCTTCGCTCGTCGCTGCGACGCCTGCGGCGTCGGTGTCGCAGCCGCTTCATGTGTGCATTTTGAGAGGGGGCGTAGGCCCCCTTCCCCCCTCGCGTTGCGGCCCACCTCGCTTGGGTTTGGATTCCCGCAGCACGAATCCTTGAAGGGGGCGTAGGCCCCCTTCCCCCACGCTGGCGAAGCCAGACTGGCCTCGGCTTCTCTCGCTTTGCTCGTCGCTGCGAAGCCTGCGGCATCGGTTCGCAGCCCTGCTCAGCGCTGTGGGCGGTGTCGTCTTCAGCAGCATCACCGCTTCTCCGCGTTCCTTCTCTTCTGCAGGTGTGTGTGGGGTGACGACGCGGTACGCTTGCGGGATGGGCCACCGTCTCCCTCTTTTGCTCCTTGCTCTTGCCGTGTTGTCGTCGTGCGTGCCGCCTGACGTCGATGACGACGCGGGGCGTCCTGCTGACGCGGGCGCCTCCCCTCGGAACGACGCAGGTGTCGTTGACAACACGGATGCCGGGCCTCGCGACGCGGGTGTCGTCGTCGTCGACTCGGGTGTTGTGGATGCCGGTTCTGCCACTGTGGATGCGGGCGAGGTCGACGACGGAGGTGTCGTCGAGCTCCCCCCCATGCCCGACGGATTGGTCTTGCCACAGCCGGGCGAGCTGTCGATGTGGCACCTCCACCTGGAGGCGGGCCTCAGCTTTTCACCACTGGGCGAGTCGTCGCTCATCATTGGCCCTGACGGCACGTTGGTGCTCGTCGACGTGGGAAGTGCGAGCCATGCGGAGTCTGTCTATGACCTCGTCGTGCAGGTCAACACGCAGTGGCTGACGCCCGCACGGGGCTACGCTGTCCGCGGTCCCACCGAGGTCGACTTCGTGGTGCTCACGCATTTTCACGGCGACCACGTCGGTGCCATGGAAGACCTGTTGGAAGGCCCCCTCGCCCTCGACGTCACCCAAGGCATTGTGCACCGCGGATTCACCGACGTCGGCGCAGCCCTCAACGAGAACGACGTCGAATATTTGTGTGGCGCGTTGGGCCCCGGCGGCCCCTTCGCCGAGCTCAATCGACCGCTGTGCACGACGACACCGCCACTGCCCTGCGACAAGGATGCCTGGGGGACAACGTTTGCTGCGACGTCGTGCGCGCTGCATGACGGTGACCTCACCACCCTCCTCGACGACGGGACCGGGCTGCGGTCACATCTTCCGTTGGGTGAACATGCGCGGCTGTACTTTGTCGCGGCCAACGGGCACGTCAGTCAGGGCGATGACGTCGTCGCCTTCGGCGGAGACATCGGCACGGTCGACAGCAATCAAGAAAACGCCCGCAGCATTGTCGGCGTCGTCGAGCACGGTGCCTTTCGCTCCCACTTCGGCGGCGACCTCACTGGCGAAGGCACCGCCGAAGCCCCCGACGTCGAATCCCACCTTGCCACGGCCGGTCACGCCCACTTCGGCGACCTCGGTGTCGACCTTGCACATGCGCACCACCACGGCCGGGACACGTCCAACAACCTCGCCCTGGTCGACCTCCTCGCGCCGACAGATGGCCGCAGCCGCAACGTCGTCGCCGGCATCAACGCGGCGTACGTGGGCTCTCCGCAGGCAGACGTCGTCGAGAACTTCACCGCCGATGGTCGGCTGGGCGACGGCAAGTTGTGGGTGACCCACTGGGCTCGGTTCGGCGCCGTCGACGTCGGCGTCGTCGACGCAGAGGGCGATGTCGTCGTGCAAACTTGGAGCGGGGGTTCTGGCTACTTTGTGCAGGCGGCGTCGCAGGCTCCTCCGGTGACCCAGCGGTTTGTCAGCGTGCGCGCCGACAACGTCGACGACGGTGTGCGGCCCTGATGACCTCGACGGCGCGTACAGAGTGGGACCGCATCGTCTTCCACGTCGACATGGACGCGTTCTACGCCTCGGTGGAGCAGCGGGATCGGCCGGAGCTGCGAGGACGGCCGGTCATCGTCGGGGGCGGCTCCAACCGTGGGGTGGTGTCGACGTGCTCGTATGAAGCGCGCACCTTCGGGGTGCACAGCGCCATGCCGTCGATGCGGGCGCGCCAGCTGTGCCCCGACGGCGTGTTCGTCGCGCCTCGCATGTCGCACTACGCGCAGGTGTCGAAGGAGATCATGTCGATCTTTGCCGACTTCTCTCCCGACGTCGAACCACTGTCGCTCGACGAGGCCTTCTTGGACATGACGGGGACGATTCCGTTGTTTGGCCCTCCCGAAAAAACCGCCCAGGTGTTGCAGCAGAAGATCTTCGACGCCCTGGAGTTGCCCTGCAGCGTCGGCGTCGCCCCCAACAAATTCATCGCCAAGGTCGCCAGCGACATGCACAAGCCCCGCGGCATCACCGTGTGTGTGCCCGGCACCGAGCGCAGTTTTCTGTCGCCCCTGCCCGTCGAGCGCATGTGGGGTGTCGGGCCGAAAACGGTGCCCAAGTTTCACGCCTTGGGTCTGCGCACCCTCGGCGACATCGCCAGCTGTGGCCTCGAATGGCTCGTTCAGCGCGTCGGCAACAGCCTGGCCCACCACGTGTGGCTGTTGGCCAACGGCCAAGACCCAAGACGCGTCGACACCGGCCGCGAACGCAAGAGCATCGGCGCCGAACGCACCTATGACGTCGACATCCGTGGTGCTTCGTCCATCGAAGCCAAGCTTCTGCCCCTCGTCGACGAAATCGCCGCGTCCCTGCGGCACAAAAAGCTGCGGTGTCAGGGCGTTCGTCTCAAGCTCAAATATGCCGACTTCACGCAGATCACCCGGCAGGCGAAGCTGTTGACGCCGGTGCAGGACGCCCACAGCTTGCGGCGAACGTTGTCGGACTTGCTGCACAAGGTGGACGCCGACCGGCCCATCCGCCTGGTGGGCGCGGCGGCATTTGACCTGGTCGACGACGAAGCGCCGATGCAAATGAGCCTGTTGGGCGAAGGGCAATCTGCAAAAGGCGGCGCCGACGACGCCAAAGAACGCGTGCGACGTGAAGCTCTTGAACATGCCCTCGACGCGGTGCGTGGCAAATTCGGCGATGCGGGCGTGATGCGCGGTGACGACCTCGCGCGCGGCGGACGCATGCGACGCACGCCGCGTGTCGACGACAAAGGTCAGGGGGATCCGTCATAGGCAGATGGCTTGCCCGTGTCGTCGTCGCTTGCGACAATGCTGCCAAGTGAGGTGTGCTGTGGCTGCGCGAAAGACCCAACAGAAGACGGTGATTCACGACATCTTGATGTCGAGCGGTCGGCCTTTGTCGCCCCAAGAGATTTTAGAAGAGGCGCAGAAGACGTTGCCCGACTTGGGCATCGCCACCGTCTACCGTGCCGTCAAGGCGCTCACCGAAAGCGGCGACCTCGCCACTGTCGAGATCCCTGGCGAGAGCACCCGCTACGAGCGGGCCGACCACGAGCACCACCACCACTTTCAGTGCAACGATTGCCAGCGGGTGTTTGATGTGCCCGGCTGTGCAGGCCACCTCACCAAGAATGTCCCTGCTGGCTTTGTCGTCGAGACCCATGAAGTCTTGCTCAAAGGTCGTTGCGACGCCTGCGCCGCATAACGCTGGCCCGCGTCAGACTTTGCAGAGGCCGCGGGTGCTCCGCCACCACAACACACCGACGGCGAGGAGCGAACTCATCGACGCTGCGATGAGCAACACCAAGATGGGGGTGAGGTCGCCCGCCGCGTCGTCGTAGAGCCGGCCAATCACCGGCGCTTGCACCATGGATCCGATGGACCCCATGCCGTTGATGACGCCAGCCGCCACCAGCGCGGTGCGCTTGTCGCCGACGTCAATGGCCGCAGCACCCGTCAGCAAACTGTCGGGCCCATACAACATGAAGCCGACCAACGCGGTGCACGCGACGAACGCCGACACCGCCATCGACGACGTCAAATAGAGGCCGAGGGTCGCGACCGTCATGCCCAACAACATCAACAACGCGACGGGCGCGCGCTTGCTGCCAAACAGCCGGTCTGACAACAACCCAGCGGTGATGGTGCCGAGAGCGCCAAACAAGTCGAACAGCGTCGACAAGTATCCGGCGTCTCCAGCGTCGACGTCGAAGTTGTTCTTCAGCACAAACGGCAGCCAACTCCACAACGCGTAGCGAATGAACTTCACGCCAAAGTAGAAGACGCCGATGGTGAGGATGTTGACGATGAGTTGCGATGTCCACGGCGACGTTTGCGACGACGTTTTCGCGTCTCCGTCGGCACCGTCCTCGAGGTGTTCTTCTGGCAGTGCGGGAAGGTCGCGGTCTTCGGGCCGGTTGCGCTGCAACCACCACACCAGCCCCCAGACGCCCGTGACAAACGCCGACGACGCGAAAAACGCGTTCTTGTGTCCGGCTTCGTGCAACCACCACGACGCCCACGCCGTCGCCGCCATGCCGCCAACCTGGTAGCAGGTGGCCCACAGACCCATGAGCGAACCGCGTTCTCGGCGGTGAATCCACGCCGACAACGTGCCGATGCAAGCAGGCCACCCCGCCGACTGTGCAAAGCCGTTCAACGTCATGAACACCGTGAACGTCGCGACGGAGTCGGCGAAGCCAAAGACGACGTTGCAGGCAATCGACAGGGCCATGCCCCCGAGCAGCAGACGGCGCGGCCCGAATCGGGCGCCAAGCCCGGCCGAGGCGAACTGTCCGAGGGTGTAGGCCAAGAGGTAGAAGAACTCGATGTCACCGAGATGCGTGGCGGTGAGGCCGATCTCCTCGCCCAGCACGGCTTTGACGGCGTAGAAGGTTTTGCGGCAGAAGTAGAGGCCGAAATACGCCATCCACGTCGACACCAGCACCTGCAGTTGAAACTTGCGAAAACGCGGGTGGTGGGCTTTGGCATCGAAGCCACCCGTCTGGTGGTCGTCGACGTCAGGGTCAGGGTCAGGAGACGAAGATGGAGCAGTCACCCGGCGGTTGTAGCACCCTGATGGACGACTGTGTCGACGAGAGTCGCCTGGCGGGGTGACGCCGCCGCAACAAGCGTGTGGCCTTGTTCTTGTTAGGCTCCAGCATGCATTGGTGCCGGTCGCGTACATGGGTTTGGCTGCCGTTGGGCTGGGTGTGGTTGGCGGCCCTGTGGTGCCCGTCGCCTTCATCGGCCCAGCCCTCTACGACGTCGGCGACGCCCCCGACGAAGACCATCGCCCCCGGCGACGTCTGGTTCCCATCGTCGGCGCCGTCTCCTGCACTCGCTGCGTTTTGGGCAGAACGCAATGCCGCACAGCAGGAAGGGGTCCTCCGTCGACGTCATCAGGTGCTCGAAGCCCACGTTGCACATGACGATGTCGTCGTCGCGCACTTCGCCCGACAAGAGCTGGCAGGTGTGCGCCATCTCCAAGAACGTGCCGCTGATGCGACTGCATGGCGCACCCGCGCAGGCATCGTCCCGGCTTGGGGGTGGCTGCCGCTGGCGCACCTCGACACGGCCTCCCCGTCGACGGCGACCGTCGTGGAGGCCGCTCATGTCGACCAAGCAGTGCACCTGCGCCACTGGGGGGTGACGCCGACCGGGACGTCGTCGGTCTTGCGGCTCGACGTCGAGGTTGGTGCCGACTGCACCGCCGCGCTGTGGCTCGACAGCACGGCCGATGTCACCGTGCGCGTCGACGACGTCGTCGTCGGCAGTCTGCTGGGCGAAACCCCGTTGCCACAGCTTCATGCGGTCGTCGGACTGCCACTGCACAGGGGGTCCCAAGTCCTCGAACTGCAGGTGCAACATCGCAAAGCAGCTGAGACCCTTCGCGCGTCGTTGACGTCTTGCCCCAGGATGAAGACGCATCCCAGCAGCAGTGTGTCGCCACCGACGCATTCTCCGCCGTCGTCGCCGTGGCATCCGGTCATGGGCGTCGACAACTGGGACGCGCTGAGGGTCATCGCCGAAGGCGGGCCCGCCTCCCTGCGAGATGAGGCGTTCGCCCAGACCCGCCTGCTGCTCAACGACGTCGACGTGCCCGCCGACCGCATCGCTGAAGCCAGCCGATGGTGGTCGGCGACGCAGCCAACCTGGTCCAATCAACAAGTGCGGCAGGCATTGACGTCGTCCCCCAAGCACACCGGCTTGCTGCTGCAGCGGTTGCGGCAGCTGCTGCAAGACGGCTGGGTGGCTCCTGCACACCGCGTCGCGCAGGCCCTGTCGACAGAAGCGACGGACGGCTCCGTTGCATTCGTCGAGGCCTGGCAGGCGCGGCGGATGCTGCTTGATGACGACGACATCCGCGGGCTGCGCGCCCTCGCCCTCGCCTACGCCGACCGCGCGTCGCGTCGTGATGTGCCGGCCCCGCTCGTCGAAGCGGTCGCAGAGGCATGGTGGGAGCAGGGTGACGCCGTCGACGCGCTGGCCGCCCTTCACCCCCTCGTCATCGACGATGTGACGGCGGGCGGACGTCTGCAGCTGTTGACCCGCAAGTGGGTCGACGAGGGCCGCATCGACCGGGCCCTGGACGTCGACCGACGACGGCTCCGGCTCTTTCCGCAGTTTCACTTGTTGGCCGATGAGCATGCCGTGCGGCTTCGCGCCCAGCATGGGTCGACGACGGCAACGTCGTTCTTGCGCGAACGCATCCGCCGGCATCCGTTTCACCCGGCGCCCGTGTTGTCCCTCGCCCGCATCGCTCTTCTCGACGGGGACGTCGCCCTCGCCAAACGCCTCCTCGACGACGCCGCCACGCAATGGCCCTCCTCCCGAACTGTGGCCGAACGACGCGCCCAGCTGCCGGAGACAAACACGGCATGGATGTCGTCGTGGCTGCAGCCGCCAGAGCCCGAGAGCGCGTCGGCCGAGGCCGTTTCTGCCGGGGGCGCCTTGCTGCAGCGTCGTGTGCTGCAACACATCGACCGTGTCGGCCGGGTTCTCACCGTGCATGACATCTGGCTGCAAGTGAAGACACCAGAGGTGGTGCAACAGTGGGAGGGGTTCTCGTTTCCGTTTGTGCCCCAACGCGAAGTGGCCACAGTGGCTATCGCAGAAGGCAGAGCAGCCAATGGTGAGGCCCTCGCGCGCCCCGCCGTGCGACAACGGCAAACGCAAGCGGCTGAAGGCGTCTATGACGACGTGGCAGAGCTGCAGGTGTCGTTCGCGGGCTTGCAACCCGACGACGTCCTTCACCTTCAGGTGCGGGTGCGCCAAACACAGCCCCTGCCACAGCTCGACGCTGCGTTCAGCACTGTGATGAGCTTGTCGTCAAAGTTCCCCGTCGACGACGTCGCCTATGCCGTGTTTGATGAGCGCCAACGGCCGTTGACCTTCGGGGGGCAACACCGTCCCCAACGCGTCGCCTCCGACGTCGGCGACGTGCTGGTGGTGCAAGCCAAAGACCTGCGTGCACTGCAGCTGCCTCCTGGAAGTCCGCCCTGGTGGAGTCAGGCGGAGCAGCTCTCGGTGTCGACGTTTGCCTCACACGCGCAACTGTCGTCGTGGATGAACAGCTTGGTGGCGCCTCAGCTGCAGCTGAATGCGCAGCTGCAAGCCCGTGCGGAAACGCTGACGTCCGTCGACGACCCCCTCGAAGAGAAAGTGGTCGCTCTCATGCGTCACGTGCAACAGAGCTCGCGCTACGTTGGGTTGGAGCTGGGTCCACACGGGCACCTGCCCTACCCCGTCGTCGAGGTGAGCCGTCGGGGGTACGGCGATTGCAAAGACAAGGCCGCCCTGCTGGTGGCCCTGCTGCGGCACGTCGGTGTCGACGCGAAACTCACGCTGGTGCGCACCGCTGACCTTGGAGTCCTGGTGCAGCCTGCGCCCGCCCTCGCCGCCTACAACCACGCGGTGGTGTATGTGCCAGCACTGCAGCGGTATGTCGACGTCACCACTCGCCATGCAGGGCTGACCCACCTGCCGCTCGCCAACAAAGGTGCGTCCGCCCTCCACGTTGACGACGACAACGCTCCAAGCGTCACGACGCCGGCTCCCACCGGCGCCGACAACCGCTGGCATCTCAGCGCACGCGTCGCCGTCGACCAACGCGGGCAAGCTGAGGTCGCCGGCCGCCTCCACGTCGACGGTGGTGAAGTCGAACTCGTCGCCAACCTGTTCGTGGGCGACCTCGGCCACCGGCGTCTTCAGGCGTTTTTGTCGCAGCGATTCGGAGCGTTTGCCGTCCGCGACGTCGAGGTCGCCATCGATGACGACGGCGTTGTCGTTCGCTTTTCTGGCAACGCCCGCGTCTATGGGCAACGTCGACGAGGGTCGCTTGTGCTCCCTGCGTCGCACTTGGTGGCCGACGACGTCCCTCTGCTTCCACCGACGACGGACGCCTACGTCCCTGCCCCTGTCGACCTGCACATCGATGTGCAGGTGGTGCTGCCCGACGGCGTGCAGCGCCCGCCTCCGTCCGACATGAAAAAGCGCAGCAGCCACCTGCAGTACGCCCATGTGGTGCAGCACACCGACGTGGGCCACCGCGTCAACGAACACTTCGTGGTGCACCAACGTCATCTTCCGGCGACACCTGCCTCGCGCGATTTGCTGCAGTACGTCGGTGCGCAACTGCAGCAGCGCTTGGTCCTACCCGTCGACAGGGAGGGGTCATGACGACGACGCCGCACTGGCTGAGAGGAGTCCTTCCCCTATTGGCAGTCGCCCTGTGGTCCTCCTGTGCGTCTCAAGACGCGCAGCGCACCCGTGACGACCTTCTGCAGTCCGTCCAGCCGTCCACGCCAACAGCTGTCGCCGATGGTGGTGACGACGTTCCTCACGGTCACCCGCAGGCTCTGCAGGCAGCGTTCCCTCTGCCGTCGCTCCTGCCCGTTTTTGCCGGCCGTCCGCTCCCGCTGGGATGTCCTCAACCGTCTGAACGCGACTGCAAAGCCGAGTTCGATGTTCCCAAAGATTTCGAATCCTACCTTCTGGCTCACATTGCAGCCCAACACACCCATTCTGATGTTCCCACAACTGTCGAACCCGACGTCACGACTGGCTGGACTCGTGTCCAACAGCTCACCGTTCGGTTGCTCCAGGCCATTGAGCTGAGAGACCGTCTGACGTTCGACGCAGCAATCCGTCGTCAGAGATTGAGCGCCCACGTCGCTGCCCTGGGCGCTGTTCGCCAGCTCACGTCTTTTGCACCACAGTCCGAGCCCACCCACACCGCCCCCCATACTGCGCACACCGTGTCGGCTCCTCCATCGGCCTGGCCGCGATTGCCGTTGCCAGGGACAGCCCGCCTCCCCTTCGTCCGGGTTCACGGCGTCGTCGACGAAGCAGCCATCCTCATTGCACCACGCGGCGCGCGTGTCTGGCACCAAGGCCGTGCGCTTGTGCCCGACGCGTGGCGCTTGGGCCCCTATCGCATGTGGGCTCTTCCCACCGCCGGCGACGTCGACGTCGTCTTCGACGTGCGACGCACCTCCACGAGTGCCACTCTCTTTGTCGTCGACAATGACCTTGAGCCCGTCCACCTGCGCGCGAGCCGCTCCATTCGCTCTCTCCCACCGCAGGCATCCCCCCTCGTCCGCGCAAATCCGCCGTCGCCTCTTGAAGACGAAGCGGACTTGCACCGCCAGCTGCTCCATGAGTTGCTCGAGGTGGGCATTGAGCACGACGTCGCCGATCTGTCGCTTCAAGCGTTGACGGCTGCACCCGACGACCCGACCACGCAGCAGCTGGTGTGGCATTTGTCGGCGCGCCCGCGCCGTTGGCCGGCGGGGGTGGCGGCACGGGTGCGCTCGCATCTGCGGCACCACTGGCAGACCACCGACCGCTTCCCCGTCGAGCGACTGCTCGAAGAAGCAGAAGACGTCCGCAACGCTGCGATGGCAGAGCAACTCACAAGCCTCCTGCATCTGCACCCATCTCGACGCGACTTGCGCGCTGCGCGGCTCGTTCTCGCACTGGCGCTCGAGCGTTGGGACTGGGTCGTCGTCGACGTCGCTCGGCTGCGCGGGCAACCTCTCCCTCCCGAAACCGCGCAGCTCGTGCAAACTGGCCTGCACCATCTCGGCGACGCCTCCTCAGCTGCCGCTTGGATGGCTTCGCTGTCCGACTACACGTTCGACACCGCCGACCTCGACGGCGATCGACGCCGACAGGAGCGGACACACGCCCTGCGGGGTGGGTCCGCACGTCGGGGCGAGCCCCTAGCACAGCTGTCGGCCGACGCCCTCGTGCGACAAGTGCAAGAGCAGGCCCCCACCCGTGTCCCCGACGACACGGGACATGCTGTGTTTCTCCTGTTCCGTGACGTCGTCGGAGTCGACACCAACCGCCTTCAGCACCTCCAAGGGTTCGCCGTGCAACTGCTCACCCGCACGGGCGTCGAGGCCTTCGGCGAACTCTCGTCTGCGTGGGATGAGCAGCTGCTGCTCGCCGAGGCCCGTCTCCCGGATGGCCGCGTCGTCGAGGCCGAGCGCAACGACGCTGGCGACCTCAGCTTCGTCCAGCTGCAAGAGGGCAGCATCGTGCGCATTGTCCGACGTCTGCCCGTCGACGACGCCCACCTCCGGCTGACGGTCCGACAGGCGCTGCCCACCTTGGTTCGGGAGGTGGACATCGTTCCGCTCGACGACATGCCCAACGCGTGGGTCGACGTCGAGCCCCCCGCCTCCCAAGGCCCTGCGGCGCCCGCTCCACGCGAACTCACCGACCCATTTGCGCTTCGCCGTGTGCACCTCGACGCAGTCGTCGATGAGCCCTTCGCCCCCGTCGACGAACGCGACCTCAGCCACATCACCGTGTGGCAGGCCGCCCCCGTCGCCAGCGACAGCGCAGCGCCCCCTCCCCACTCCGAAGCTTGGCGTCGACGGCTGCTGCAGCACATCAACGCACGCGGAGGCACGCCCGACGACCTCCGCAAGGTGTACGACTTCATCGTAGGCTCCATCGTCGACAAGGCGTCTCCATCCGGGGCCCGCGACGTGCTCACCAGGGGACGTGGCGCGCGCTCGGCGTTGTTGCAGGCGCTGCTCGCCACGATGGAGGTCGACGCGCTCCTCCACGCCGTCGTCGTCCCCTCCAGGCCGTTTTCGTCGGTTGTCGACGAGGCACCGGCGCTCACGGTGTTCGAAATCCCCGCCAACGTCTGGCAGGGCCGACTGTCTCCGACGTACCTCTGTGTCGATGACGGCTCCATCTTCTTTGGCGCCATCCCCCGCCGACTGCGCACCGCCGTTTGGCCAGCTGCTCTCGCTGAACTCGACGACGACGTCTTTCAAGACCACAGCCTCCGGATGCAGCTGCGTCTGCGGCCCGCTGCCGACAGCGGCGCCCTCGAGGGAACATTGAGCGCCGAGGTCCCCGCCATCGACGCCGACGCCGTTCGAGACGCTGTCGACGGCGCCGGCAGTGCCGCCCTCGGTGCGGCCGTCCGCGCGTTGCTGGCACAAAGCCACCCAGGCCTCGACGTCGGCGACGTTCAGGTGCAACAGCTCGCTCGTCGGGGAACATCGCTTCTGCTCCACGCGCCAGTCGTGCTTTTTGCCCCGGCCGGCGCAGAGGCCACCCTCCAGATGTCGGTGTCTCCTGGTGTGGCCGTCGGCATGTTGCCCGCCTGGAGCGACATGGTCGCGCTCCCCCAGCGCACCCGCCCCTTGCTCACGCCGGGGCACAGCATGGTCCTCGACGTCGAGGTCGAACTCCCGCCTCAAGCATCCGTGCTGCAATCCCCCAGCAGCTGGTCGGCCCATGTCCCTCCATTCGATGTTCAACAGATTGTCGAACTCAACGACAACACCTTCCGACTCTTGCGCGTTTCGCGCTTGACCCCCAGCGTCCTTTCCGTCGACGAATCCCGTCGGCTCCACCTCCGACACCAAGCGCTCCTGGCCCAACGCGCAGCGACCTTGGTGTGGTCCACAGCGACGTCGTCTCCGTAGTTCTTCGACAAAGCCCGCGGCAGCGTCACACACAGCCCTGCCCCCCACGACGCTCCAACGTCGGGAGCAACTCCCGCCGAAAAGTGGGTATCGTTGAACAACGCCAGCCCTCTCCACAGTGACGCTTCCACCCCTGAGCCATCGATGAGGTACCGATGATGCGCCTCCGCCCTTCTGCTTGCACTCCAATGTCGGCGGTGCTTACGTGCGCCGTACTGACGGCGTGCGCCACGTCGCCGTCCCCGACCTCCGCGTCCTCCTCTGCCGCACCTGCGGCTTCGAGCTCTGCCATGACCGCTCCCGTCGCCAAACGCGTTCCGCACCCCATCACCACCCACGGCCACACCCGTGACGACCCCTACTTCTGGTTGCGTGACGACGACCGCAAGAATGAAGAGGTCCTGCAATACCTCCGCGACGAAAACGCCTACGCCGAGGCCGCCCTCGCCGACGTCAAAGACGACCGCAAGGCGATGTTCGACGAGATCGTCGGCCGCATTCAGAAAGACGACAGCGACGTCCCGGTGTTCGTCGACGGCTACTTCCACTACCGTCGCTTCGAAGCCGACAAAGAGTACGCCATCCACTGCCGCAAAAAGGGCAGCCTCGACGCCGACGAAGAGGTCATCCTCGACGAGAATGCCCGCGCCGAAGGCCACGAGTACTACGCCACCGGTGCCGTCGACACCACGCGTGACGGCACGTTGCTCGCCTTCGCCGAAGACACCGTCTCCCGCCGCATCTACACCATCCGTCTGCAGAACCTCGCCACCGGCGCCGACGTCGACGAAGTCATTGAAGGCACCTCCGGCAATTTGGCCTGGTCCAACGATGGCAGCGTGCTGTTCTATGTGAAGCGTGACCCCACCACGCTGCGGGCCCACCAGGTGTGGCGCCACGTCATCGGCACCCAGGTCAAAGACGACGTCATGGTCTTTGACGAGACCGACGACACCTTCTCTCTCGGCATCTGGCGCAGCAAGAGCGACCAGTGGATGATCATCCACACCGGCGCCACCCTCACCGATGAGACGCTGCTCATCGACGCCAACCAACCCACGTCTGCGCCGCGTGTGTTCTTGCCCCGCGAGCGCGGCCACGAATACAGCGTCATGCACGCCGGCGAGCACTTCTACATCCAAACCAACAAAGGCGCCCTCAACACCAAACTCATGCGCGCCACTCTCGACGACACCGCCGACATGAGCAAGTGGCAAGAGGTCATCCCCCACCGCGACGACGTGCTCCTCGAAGACGCCGATGTCTTCAAAGACTTCCTCGTGGTGCGCGAGCGGCACGACGCCAACACCACCTTGCGCGTCTTGCCGTGGGCCAACTTCGACGACGGCTACGACATCGCCTTCGACGAGCCCTGTTTCTCGACGTGGACAGGCTCCAATCCCGCGTTCGACACCGACACCTTGCGCTTTGGCTACACCTCCATGACGACGCCGTCGTCGGTGTACGACTTCAACATGCGCAGCAAAGAGCGTGAGCTGAAAAAGCGCCAGCCCGTCCTCGGCGCCTTCTCCCCCGACGACTACGTCAGCGAACGCCTGCACATCGACGCCCGCGACGGCACCTCCATCCCAGTCTCTCTCGTCTACAAAAAGGGCGTCGACCCCAAACAGGCGCAACCGCTCTTCCTCTACGGCTACGGCTCCTACGGCTCGTCGTCGAGCGCCTACTTCTCGTCGGCGCGCCTCAGCTTGCTCAACCGTGGCGTGGTCTACGCCGTCGCGCACATTCGTGGCGGCCAAGAGAACGGACGGCGCTGGTACGACGACGGCAAGATGATGCAGAAGATGAACACCTTCACCGACTTCATCGACGTCGCCCAAGGCCTGCAATCCCTCGGACGCACCACCCCCGACAAGACCGTCGCCATGGGTGGCTCCGCCGGTGGCCTTCTCGTCGGCGCGGTGGCCAACATGGCACCCGAAACCTTCCACGCCATTGTCGCGTATGTGCCCTTCGTCGACGTCGTCAGCACCATGCTCGACGAGACCATCCCGCTGACGACATTCGAATACGACGAGTGGGGCAACCCCAACGAAAAGCCAGCCTACGACTACATGCTGTCGTACTCCCCCTACGACAACGTCCAAGCCCAGGCCTACCCGCACCTGCTGATCATCACCGGCCTGCACGACAGCCAAGTGCAATACTGGGAGCCGGCCAAGTGGATCGCCAAACTCCGACACGAGCGCACCAACGACGACGAGCTGTTCCTCGTCACCGACATGGACGCCGGGCACGGCGGCGCCTCCGGCCGCTTCAAACAGTACGAAGACACCGCCCTCGAATACGTCTTCATGCTGCGCCACCTCGGCCTGCCGACGAAATAGCCCCCTCGAGAAGCCCACACGACAAAGCCCCGGCATCCCCGGGGCTTTGTGTTTGTCGTCGACAACGCAGACTCAGCGCTTGAAGAACTTGCCCAACACACCACTTTTGCCGCGGTCGTTCTTCTCTTTTTCTTCGCGTTCTTTGCGAATGCGCATCTCCCACAGCCGCTTCTCTTGTTGGGCGTCTTTGTGGCGCGGGTTCATCGTCAACGTGCGCTTGAACCACGCCACGGCCTTGCCTTCGTCGCCGGCTTGGCGGGCGATGAGCCCCAGCTTGTAAGCCGCGTCGTCCACCTTGCGCTCCACGAGGCGCTCCAGCTTCTCCGTCGCCTCGGCCTGTCGCTTGCCCTCGTCTTTGCGTTCGTCAAAATACAAACACCAAGCCGCGGCCAACACGTACGCCATCTCGTCGGGGTCGAACTCCATGGCCAACTTGTAGTGCTGCTCGGCTTGCTTGAACTCTTTCTTCTTGAAGAAGACTTCGGCCTTTTTAAATGCCAACTGCGCTTCGCGCGGACGCTTCACCTTTCCCGTTTTCTCGACGGGCGCGCCCCCCGATTTTTGCAGGTCGGCGTCGTACTGGGCGCGGTCGGAGTCGCTCGTCAGAATCCGATGTGCCTCTTGCAACCGCTTGAAGAGGCGGTCGGCCATCTCCACCAGCTTCTCGTTTTCTTGCAGCTTCGTGCCCGCGATGTTGTCGGGGTGCAGCTCCCGCGCCTTTTTCACGTAGGCGCTTTTGATGGCTTTGGTGTCGGCCCCCGACGGCACGCCCAAAAACGCGTAGTGGGTTTGCTCCTTCATGGCCTTGTAGGCAGACGAGAACCGCTCCTTCAGCTCCTTCTCATCGGCCGACAAACCGCCGCTGCTCGAAGGTGCCGCCGCTTCTGGGACGGGGGCTGGCGCTGGCGACGACGATGGCGGTGCAGATTCGGGTGCACTCTCTGCTTTGTCTTCGTCGCCTTCGCCCGGCTTTGAGATGTCGGGTCGATACACACGTGCCTTCAGCTTCGACGCTTTGGCCGGCGCCTTCTTCTTTGCGTCTTTGCCTTTGGCCTTGGCCACCGCCCGTTTGATTTCGAGCGGCACCACGGCCTTGCACGCATCTGCGTCGAGGACATCGAGCACATCCGCCGCAATCAACCCCCGCACGTACCCTCGCACAGCGTCGGGCTCCATCAGCCCGGCGTTCTCAATGTCGGAGTACACCCGCGCGATGCGCATCAACTCCCACAACGCTTTTTCACGCGTCTTGAAACCAAAGTCGGCGGGCACCGAATCCCTGGCCTCCACCGCCACCTTCACGCCCTTCTTGTGCATGCCGGCGGCCCAGCCCAGATTGCCTTTCGGGTCTTCGGCCGTGCGGAATTTTTTGTAGGTGTTGGCTTGTTCGCGACTCAAAGATCCCCCCGATGACGCCAGTTGAGGTCAGGGTCTGCCCGCTTGGGCAGGCGAGGCTACCCTACTGGCAATAGCCAACGTTGCCACTGAGCACATTGCACGTCTGTGGCGCAACGCACGCGGGCGCTCCACCTCCCACCAGGCAGAAGCGAGCGCAGTAGTTGCCGCCTCCACCGCCTGCGAGGCAGAACGACCCCGGCGCACAAGGATTGTTGGCGTCGCAAGCGCCGTTGTGGGGCACAAACCCCGTCGAGAAACATGCGTAGCGGTCAAAGGTGCTGCTCGCCGCCAAGCAACTCGCTTGCCCCAGCGGGCATCCGGCGCACCCGCCATTGGCGTCGCACAAAAGCGGGTTGCACCCCAACACACACAAGCCGGGATTGTCGCCGTTGTTGGAGATGCCCAAGCAAACGTTTTGCTGAATGTCGAACCCGTTTTGCAGCGGGATGCGGTTCTCGCCACAGTTGCCGTCGACGCCGCACGTGCCCTCTTGGCAGTACCCCGCCACCGCACCTTCACCGTCGATGAAACAATACTCTGAGGTGTTGCACGACTCCGATGCAGCCTCGTCGGGGTTGCATGCTGCGCGGCACTTCAACCCACTCGAGTCTCGGTCGCGGCCGAGTTCGCAGTTGATGTCGTCCCCACAGTCGTTGTCATAGGCGTCGGCGCACACCCCCGACTCGCACTCGTCGTCCTCAACGCATGCATCGCCCACCTGTTTGGCGGCGGCGTTTCGGCACACATTGTCGACGCAGGTGTAGCCCGCGAGGCAATCGCCTTCGGCGGTGCACGGCAGCCCCTCGGGGTCGTAGTTGAGAAACGTGAGCACCGAACAGCCCGACGCCGTCAACAACAGCGAGAGCACAGCCCACAGGGCCAACGGCCGAGGGCGCGGCGGGGACGAACGAGGAGGCGCAAAAGCAGGGGTAGACATGAATCCTCAAGACGTCGACGGAGTCGACGCAAAGCTCATTCGACGAGCGGCTCGATGAAGCTGGCTTGGGCAACCGACGAGCGCTCTGTCGTCGGGCTGTTCGCATCCGCTGCCAAGACGTCTTCGATTTCTTGCTGCTGGTTGAGGCCGATGGCCAACAAGATGCCGCCGGTGGTGGCGAGGCCAATGCCCACCGCCCAGCCGACGTCCGAGATGATCCCCGACGTCACCAGCCGGTCTTGGCTGTTGGGCACGTTGTTGTGCTGCTGGTGGGGAATCCCCTGCCCGCTGTAAAACCAGTCGCCCTGGTTGCGGTAGTAGTCCCACTCCGTGAGCCACCAAATGCCCGAGCCGGCGCCGACGACAAAACCGACGGCCGAGACGCCGATGAAGGTCCAACCCGCCACCACCGCCAACGGCGTCGGCGGTGCCACCTTTTCTTCTGGAATCAAACTGTCGCCCGTGTCTTGCTGCGTGGTGTGCGAGGTGGTGTCGCTCACCAGGCTCTTTCTGAAGTTTTGCGAAATCCACTGCTCCACCTCGGCGCGAAACCGCGGGGACGTTTGTTGAAACGTCTTTTGTTGCGTGAGCACCACCTCCCCCGACACACCGTCGAGCAAGGTGCCGGTGACGCTGAGCTGGTCGCCGTTGGCTTTCACTTGCGTCCAAAACAGTTGGTCGACCTTGAGCATGCGCGCCAATTCGGCAGCGCCCTGTTCTGACCCCTGGGCCAGCCGGGCCAAGAGGTCGTCGAACTCGCTGAACCGCTTTTCAGCGCGCAAGGTGGCTTGCACGTTGCGCTCTTTGCCGCGGGCCACGTCGACGGCGGCGCCGTAGGCCTCGTACCCGTCTTTGGCCACCCGCAAGTAGTGGCGCCCGATGGGCAGGGTGTCGAGGTTCAACGGAGTGACACCGACGAAGCTGCCGTCCAACCACACCTCGGCCGCATTGGGGGCCGAGTACACGCTCAACGCGCCGGTTTTCTGTTCGCTCAGGCGTGCGCGTTCTTCTTCGAAGATCGACTGCACCGTGTCGGGGAATCCGTCGTCGCCCAAGGTGGCGTCGGGATCCAGCAAGAACACCCGCGCAAACGCAGCGGCGGCGTTCTTGGTGTCGCCCTTCAGCGCATACGTCGCCCCTTGCAGTTTGTAGGCCGCCACCAACGGAGTCATGTCTTCCATCGCGGCAAGGGCTTGTTCAAACCCGATGACGGCCTCGGCCAGCGCCTCCAGCGTCGGCTCCAACTCGAAGGCGTCGTACCCGGCCTGGGCGTTGGCCAACGCTTCTTCGGCTTGGCGCAGACGTCGTTTGGCGGGCCATTGCCCGTTGCCACGCAAGACGTCGCCGAGCTCCAACACCGAATACCGCGGGTTGCGTTTGTACGACTGCCGCGAAATCTGTCCCACCAGCACCGCCGCCCCTTCTGAGGGGCTGTCGTCGGCAGCCGACACGGTGGCCAGGCTGATGCCGCCGTTGTCGAACTCTTGGGCTTGCCCCGTTCCCGCTGCCAGCAGGCTCACGGCAAACAACGGCGCCCACCATCGGTGCCTTCCACAAGAGGCGCGCGACGATGGGTGGGACGAAACGACCGACATGAGGGCAGAACCGAGCATGAAAGAAGACTGCCCTTTGCACCGGCCGCCTTGCAAGTGCAGCGTCGTGAAATCGTGGTTCATGCAGCCTTTCTCGAAGCGGCGTTGGCGTCATGGCTTGGGAGTGCAACGGCCTCCGTTCAGGCTTCGGCTGACATCCAGCTGGCGTTGCGCCGTTTTCGTTCACGCCCCAGGTTCTTGCCTGCTCGACGTCGGTCGGGGCGGATGTGGTTGTCGCAAAACCCTTGCAAGGCGACCCAGCCCCGCAGCGCAGCTGGGATACTGCCAAAACCATCAGCATAGGGTGATTTCACCGCGCATGGGGTGCCAGGAGTCTGTCCAAAACCTGCAAAAATCTCATGTGATGACAGACTGATTCTAGAATCAGGGCAAAAAAGCCCCATCTTTTGGCGTCAGGCGACGTCATCTATCCAACATCGTCCCGCGGAAACCGCCGCTGCCACGCCGTTTCCGGGGTGGTCGCAAAGTTGGCACAGAGGATGCTTTCACAAGACTGGTCGTGTCCATCCCTCCCCCCAACGGACACGACACCGTAGCTCCGGGCGCCTCCCCTCCCCCCAACGGCGTCCGGAGCTGCCTTTTTGGGTGGACCGGCTGCAGCTTCCCAGTTTTTTAAGCTCGGCTTGGCGTCCAAGAGCGGACAACGAAGGTTCGTTCGGCACTTTTCGTACGTCGACGAGCATCCCGTACGTTCGAAAACCGCCAACGAAGGTTCGTTCGGCACTTTTCGCACGAAAACCCATCCCCGCACTTCATCTAAAAACCGACAACGAACGTTCGTTCGGCCGCGCCCACAATCCACCGAAGAACCATGCGACGTTCTGAATTGCCCACGCCCGGCGTCAATGAAATGCTCCCGCCGTGTCGTCCCCCATCCGTTCCTCTGCTTTGGTGCTGCAAAACGACCGCGGTGCCGTCCTCACCGGACGTCGCACCCTCGCGGCCCGGTCGTTTCCCGGCTACCTCGCCTTTCCCGGCGGCACCTGCGACGACGAAGACCACGACGTGCCTGCCTTGGGGCACGACGCAGCAGAACCGTCCCACCTGCGCCAAGAACGCATCACCGCGCTGCGTGAGCTCGGTGAAGAGACCGGATATTGGCGTCTGTGCACCCCCGGCGGCGACCCCGTCGACAAGCAACGCCAACAGCGCTTTCTCGACGACGTCGGCGCTGCGTCCGACTTCGCCCAACTGTTGCGCGAGCTCGACGTGGTGCTCGACGTTCGCGGCATGGTGCCCCTCGGACGTTGGCTGACCCCGCCCCACCGCAAACGGCGCTTCAGCGTGCAGCAGTTCTTGCTCATCGATGACCCCGCCCAGTTCATCGTCGGCCCTGCCACCGACGAACTCTCCGACATCGACTTTCGTCTCCCCCACGACGTGGTGCGCGATTGGGAGCAGGCCCACCATCTCCTGCTGCCGCCCATCGCCCACGCCATCTTCGCTTTGCACCGACACGCCGTCGAACACGCGCCCCTGTCATACGGAGCCCAACACTTCGACGCCGGCATCGCGGCCCTCCGCGCCACCCCCCGTGAGGGCGAGGTGCGCATCCGCGAACTGTGCCGTGGTGTCTTCGTGCAGCCGCTGCGCTCGCACACCTTGCCGCCCGCGACCCACACCAACTGCGTTCTCGTCGGCGAAGACGACTTTGTCATCATCGATCCCGCCGCGTGCGACGACGACGAGAAGGCTCGCTTTGTCGACGTGGTGCAACATCTCGCGGCGCGCAAGCAGCATCCCAAAGCTGTGGTGCTCACCCACCACCACCACGACCACGTCGACGCCGCCGCCTTTGTCGCCGAGCGGTTCGGTCTTCCCATCTGGGCCCACGCCGAAACGGCCAAGCGCGTACCTTTCGACGTCGACCGGCTGCTCACCGAAGACGACCGGCTCTTCGATGACAACGCCCCCACCTCCGACCAAAAGTGGCAACTGCTGCACACCCCCGGCCATGCCCAAGGACACCTCTGTCTGTTGCACCCCGACAAAGGCGTGCTTGTCGCGGGCGACATGGTGGCGGCGACGGGATCCATCCTCATCGACCCCGACGACGGCGACCTCGGACTGTACCTGGCATCGTTGGAGCGCCTCATTGCCCTGGCCCCCCGCCACGTCGTCCCTGCCCACGGCCCCATGTTGCAAGCCGGCACAGAAAAGCTGCAGCACCAACTCGCGCACCGGCACCAGCGCACCCAACAGGTGCGCGACGCCGTCGACGACGAACCGCGCGACCTTGAAGCGCTGACGGTGAAGGTCTACGGCGACGAGGTCCCGCCCCATGTGCTGCCGCTCGCGGCCCGCAGCCTCGAAAGCATCCTCATCTACCTGCAAGACCGCGGCGAGGTCACCGTCCGTGACGGTGGTTTCGTCGCCTCGGTCTCTGGCGAATAGACATGTCCATTTCTGCTGAGCCCCCGCACGAGCCGACGGTCCCGACGTCTGGAGCGACGCTCTCCGGCGGCCCCCTGACCCACACCCCCACGCTCACGCGCCTTGACCAACTCGATGCCGACACCTGTGCTGCATTCATCGACGGCATCTACGAGGCCCAACCGCTCCCGATGCGCCTGGCCCGAGGCGTTGCCGTCGGCGGCCTCGCCTTTTGGGCGTACCACCTCCCGTCAGCGGGCACCTACGCCACGGCCATCGCCACCATCTTCGTGCTCAGCCGCCTCGCCCAACGCCGCCTGATTCGGCAGGTGGCTGAGGCCAACGACCTCGACGCCGCCCTTGCCCATCAGTTGCTGGGCATCCTCAAAACCAAGAGCCGTCGCGACGTGGGGCGGACATTGCGCAGCTTCGGCAAGTCTCGTCGCGCGCTCTATGTCGAATGGCTGCGCGAAGACGTCGAGGCCGCGAAAGCGGCTGCGTCGTAAGCCGCCTCCACACCCCACAGAAAAAGCCACCTCCGAAGAGGTGGCTTTGTCGTCGACAACAGCGGCGCGACTCAGTGCGCTGCTTTTTTGCCGTGGGCGTCGTGTCCGCCCGCCGCTTTGCGGGCTTCGATTTCGGCCATGCGTTGCGACACTTCTTTCTTCGCACCATCGTTCGTCCAGTTCTGGCCCTCGTGGCGCATGACGTCGGGAGCAACGCCAGCCCAAAACAAGCCCATGAACAGAAGCGACGTCGCCATGAGGTACGTGATGTACTTCTTCTCGACGTTGATGTGCATGAAGTGGACGATGACGAGGTACGCCTTCACAAAGGCGATGCCGAAGGCCGTCACCAGCGTCACCCACTGGATGCCAATCTCAGGGCCTGCCACCGAGATGAGGAAGAGCACGAGGAGAACAACGTAGATCTTGATGTAGTGCTGTTGGTGGTCGTGACCAGCCATGGTTCACCTCACTTCGCGATGTACAGGAGAGGGAAGAGGAAAATCCACACCAAGTCGACAAAGTGCCAGTAGATGCCGATGTACTCGACCCGCTGCAACTCTTTGCCTGCCGCCGCGTCTTTGGCGACGAAGACCATGATGATGGCGCCGATGATGACGTGCAACGCGTGGATGCCTGCAGCCGTGTAGTAGAAGCTCCAGAACATGTTCGTGTACAGCACGTAGCCGTGGGTGATTTCGCCGTACCACTCGAACGACTTCACACCCAAGAAGGCCAGAGCGCCGAGGACGGTGAGCATCAAGAACTTCGCAGCACCCTTGCCGTCGCCCATCTCGGCTTTGTTGTGCGCGAGCACTGCCATCAGCGACGAGGTCAGCAGGATGAAGGTGTTCACCGCCCCCATCCACGTGGTGGTGTGCGAGGCGTAGTCACCAAACTCAGGGTGGCCGATGCGGTGCATCAGGTACGACGCCAAGAGGCCGCCGAAAATGACGATCTCAGAGGCGATGAGCCACCACACGGCCAAGCGGCCAGTGGGCATGCCCGTGATGCTGCGGGTGGTTGCGATGGGTTTCATACAGGAATCCGTATGCAGGGCTCCGACGGAGCGAAACCAGAAAAAGGGGGGTGAGGTCGAACGCCCTTGGGTCAGGCGGGCTCGTCTTGGGGCCAGAAGTCGGTGTCACGTCCAGGTGCGCCGTACTCGTAAGGGCCGCGGTACACGGTGGGGAGCTCCTCGACAGGCCAGTTGCCGTGGGGAGGCGGCGAGATGGTCGTCCACTCGAGGGTGTTGGCGTTCCAGGGGTTCTTGCCCGCTTTTTCACCCGCCAACAGCGACTTGATGAAGTTGAAGAAGAACACAACTTGGAAGACCAGCATGATGCACAAGGCCACCGTGGCGACGACGCGCAGCTGCTGCATCTCAGGCACGGCCAGCTCGGGGAAGTGCTGGTAGTTGTAGATGCGGCGGTGCTGGCCGTTGGCGCCGAGCACGAACAGCGGGATGAAGATGAAGTTGAAGGGGATGATGGTGCCCCAAAAGTGCAACTTGCCGAGGCCGTCGCTCATCATCTTGCCGAACATCTTGGGGAACCAGTAGGTGATGGCCGCGAAGGTTCCGATGATGGCGATGGGGAAGAACGTGTAGTGGAAGTGGGCCAGCACGAAGTAGGTGTCGTGCAAGAAGATGTCGGAGCCCGACGACCCCAAGAAGATGCCCGTGACACCGCCGAGGAGGAACTCGGCCAAGAAGGCCAAGGCCCACAACATGGGGGTGTTGAGCTTGATGCGGCCGCCGTAGAGGGTGGCGATGTACACGAAGCACATCTCGGCAATCGGCACCGAAATCAGCAGGGTGGTGACGGTGAAGATGTTCGCCATGCGGGGGTCGATGCCCGAGATGAACTGGTGGTGGGCCCACACGAAGAACGAGAGCACGCCGGTGCCGAAGGCGGTGATGAGCACGGTCTTGTAGCCGAAGAGCTTTTTGCGGCTGAAGACGGTGATGATCTCGGCGACGATGCCCATGGCGGGCAAGAGCACCACGTACACCTCGGGGTGGCCGAAGAACCAGAAGAGGTGTTGCCACAGCACGGGGTCGCCGCCCTTGTCGGGGTCGAAGAAGGCGGTGCCGAACTGTTGGTCCATGGTGAGCATCACGGCGCCGGCGATGAGAGGGCCGACAGATGCCATGAAGAGGATGGAGGCGACGACGATCATCCAGACGACGATCGGGATGTCGGTCCATTTCATGCCGGGGGCGCGGGAGTTCATCACCGTGGTGATGAAGTTGATGCCGCCCATGAGGAAGGCTGCAAATTCAAGGGCGACGGCGGCGAGCCACAGCGTCGAGCCCCAGGGGGTCAGCGAGTAGTCGCTCTTCGACGACAGAGGGGGGTAGGCCGTCCAAGCACCACCGAAGCCGCCGTTCTCCACCATGTAGGAGGCGAAGAGCACGATGCAGCTGATGAGGAAGATTTGGTAGCTGAGGCGGTTGAGCCGTGGGAACACCATGTCGTCGGCGCCGATCATCAGCGGGATGAGGAAGTTCCCCAACGCTGCAATGAGCACCGGCATGGCCACCCAGAAAATCATGATGGAGCCGTGGTTGGTGACCAGGGCGTTGTAGCTGGCGGGGTCGACGATGCCGAAGCCAGGCACATGCTTGCCGGGGAAGGCCAGCTGCATGCGGAAGGCGTACGCCATGTAGCCGCCGACGATGGCCATGAACATGCCCGTGAACATGTACTGGAAACCGATGATCTTGTGGTCGGTCGACCAGAAGTACTTCAAGAAGAAGTTCTGATCGTGGTGACCGTGATCGTCGTGCCCGTGGCTGTCGTGGCTGTCGTGTTCGGTGTTCGTCTCAGTCTCAGTGGACATGGGGAACCTCTGGTGCCAGGTGCCTGCGTGGCAGGCGGTGCCTCGTGGGAGGCGAAATCAGGAGGGCGCAGAGCCGTTGGGGCTCCGGCACAGAAAAGGGCCGCCTACTTCGTGCCTTCGGCAGGCTTGGCTTCGGCAGGCTTGGCGTCAGCAGCAGGCTTGGCCTCTTCTGTCTTGGGAGCAGGGGCAGGCGCTTCGGCCGCTTTGGGCGTGGCTTTGGCGGGCGCTGCTGCCACTTTCTTTTTGGGCAGCACCACCAGCGACTTGGCGGGGGAGTTTTGCAGCATCCACTCGTCGTGTTGCTCAGCGGTCTCGACGTGGATGGAGCCGCGCATGATGCCGTGGGCCACGCCGCACATCTCGGCGCATTGGATGTCCCAGATGCCCGCCTTGGTGGGGGTGAACCAACCCGTGATGGTGCGGCCGGGGACGGCGTCCTGCTTCAGACGAAACACCGGCACGGAGAACGAGTGCATGACGTCGCGGCTTTGCAGTTGAAAGTGGTAGGTGGTGTCGGCTTTGACGTGCAGCTCGTCGACGGTCTTGATGTCGTCGTCGGTGTCGAGCACGTTGTCGGGGCCAGGGTGCACAAACGACCATGCCCACTGTTGGCCGACCACACGAATGGTGGACTCTTCTTGCGGGAGGGTTTGCTTGACGTTCACCCACACGCTGACTGCGCCGACGATGAGGATGGCGTCGCACACCAGCACCAAAGCGTGGGGGATGGACACAAAGCGGGTGTACTGCGGCTCGGTGCCGTGGATGTACATGGGCTTGCGGTTGTCGCCCGTGTCGCGGAACTTGAAGATGAGACCAAAGAACACCAGCTCGGCGGCCACAAACCAGATGCCCACCATCACTGCGATGAGCAAGATGAGGTCGTCGATGTCAGAAGCGTAGGTGGAGACTGCTTCGAGGGCTGGAGAAAGCATCGTTTCACCCTTCGGCGGAAGATGGGGGCCAAGCAGCTCTGGTCTTGCGTGGTGAAGAGCAGAGGGTCGGCGTGAGCGTGTCGTCGTCAGACGTGCCAGGCGCGAGGCCTCGGCCGCTCAAATCAAGAGACGCAAATCAGAGGACGAACGCCAGCACCGCACCGATGTAGGCGACTGCGCCGACGGTGGTGATGATGAAGGTGAGCTTGGCGAACTGGTCGGGGTCTTGTGGACCTTGCATGGGGCACTCCGAGTGCTTGGGCAGGCTGAGGTGCGGGAGACGCGGCCGGCGCTATTTGGCGGCCTTGCGCTCCATGGCTGCGACGTAGGCGGCCACGTCGAGGACGGCTTGCTCGTTGGGGAGCGCTGCGGCCATTGGAGCCATGGTGGAGGCGATGGTGCCGCGGCCGCGAACGCCCTTGCGGAAGTTCATCAGCTGGTCGGCGATGTACCAGTCTTGGGCGCCCGCGATGGGCGGCGCGTTCATGGCTTTGTTGCCCATGCCGTCGGCGCCGTGGCACGCCATGCAGGTGGCGTAGTGCGCTTTGCCCTTCTCGGCGGAGGCGTTCTTCAACGTCGGCTTCGCCTTGAAGTGCGGCATGGCTGCGATGTGAGCGGCCACCTCTTTGAGGTTGGCGGCGCCTTGCTTCTTGTCGGCCTCGAGCTTGGTCTTCTCTTCAGGCGACAGCTTTTCAAGCTGACCGGGGAGCAGAGCGCGCTCGTTGAGGATGGACAACGCCATGGGACGCATGCGCATGCCTGGGATGTCGTCGAAGTGCAGGCCGCGCAGTCCGTCTTGGTAGCCCTTCACTTGGTTCTCGATGTACCAAGCAGGCAGGCCAGCAATGGCAGGTGCCTTGATGTTGGGGTTGCCCCCGCCATCGGCGCCGTGACAGGTGCTGCAGTTGTTGTAGAGGGCGGCGCCGCGTGCTGGACCTTCAGTGGGGCCAGAGCATGCGCCAACGGCCAAAGAGGCGGCGCTGACGAAGAGCAGGGCGATCGTGGGCTTCAACATGATGCGCGACATATCGTCTGTGGCGTTTTGTCGCGAGCCTTTTTTTGCCGTTGACGGTGAAAAATTCACGGCGTTTCACGTCGTGGAGCGGCACTTGTGCCAAGTGGCCCGTCTGCGTGCGAAAAGCGCGGCAAAGATGTCTGCCCACCTCGTGGCAGTGCGGCAAAACACCGCGAACGGTCGACGTGGTGCTGCATTCGCGTGGTGGATCTGCTCACCAGCCCAGGGAATTCCAACCGCTGTTGCCACCGCCGAAGGTGAACGCCAGCCCGATGGTGCCAACAGACTCGCCTCGCCTGCCTTCGACGTCAAAGCGGCCGAAGAAGGAGACGCCCTTGAAGACCTCGAGCTCAGCGCCAAAGGAGGCACCAAGGCCGTGTTTGTCGTGGGCCATGAAGTCGAGGTGCTCGCCCGACGCCCACGTGCCGCTGTAGGTGACCTGCCCGTCGATGGTGAGGCGGTCGAAGGGCTTCACCACGAATCCGGCGCCGGCGACGGCTTGGCCCAGCCCCTGCCCGAGCGGCACGTCGACGCGCATGCCGGCATGCAAGTCGAGAATGCCGTCGATGACGTCGGGCTTCACCAACTTCACGCCGCCGACGACGAGGGGGACATGCCGCAGGCCGTCGACGGTGTAGTTGCTCTGCAACCCGTCGGCTGCGTTGAGGCGTCCGCCGAAGCCGCCTTCTTTGTGAAACCACTCCTGCAAGCTTTGTTGGCCCAGCTGGCCGATGTGCTGCATGCCGCCGCCGAGGGTGGTGATGGCGGTGGCGTCGAGGTCTTGCAGGGCGAAGCTGTGGTTCCACACGTGGGTGTGCTCGAGGACGTCGACGCGACGGCCTTCATACCCGCCGTTCAATTTGTCGCTGCGATAGGCGTGGTCTTCGGTGACCATCAGCATGCGCACGTCGCCCTGGTATTGGTTGTCGCCTTGGGTGCGCGTGACCTGGGCGCTGATCTCGTTGGTGAACCCGTCGTCGTCGGCATACGCCTGGTTCCAGTTGAGGCCCTCGTCGGCCGCGCGCAACGCGTTGGGCACCAAGTTGTCGTTGCTGCCCGCCACCTGCACGCGCCAGCCGGCTTTGTCGTTGCTGGACGCCTTGGCGTCGTCTTGCGTCGTCGTCAGCCGCGTCTCCCAAGGCTTGGCGGTGGTGAGCCCTTGCGCCTGAGCGGTGTCGACCATCTGCTCCACCGACGACGTCGGCGTCGTGGGAGGCTGGATTTGTTGGGCTTGGGCCAGACTTGGTGTCGTCGTCAACAGCGCCAATCCCATCAGCGCTGATGTCAGTGCCTTCTTGCCGCTTGACATGCCCTTCGGCCGAAGAGCGCCCACGCCAACTTGAGCCGCCTTGCTGCCCTTCGACGTCGACTTCTTGCGGGCCGCGCTGCCGAGCAACGTCTGGGCCTGCACGTCGTCGCTGGCGGAGACAAAGCGGCTTTCGTCGACGCTGGCCGACGTTGCGGTGGAGGTCGACCTCTTCTGTGCTGCAGCGTTGTCGTCGACAGAGGTCGACGGGTGCTGCTGCGCGCCCTGCACGCTGGAGGTGTGGTCAGATGGAAGGCGCACGCTGCCTGCGCCACGACGAAGTCGAAAACCCATGTCTCACCCTACCGGGTGGAGGCGACACTTGGCGCGAATTTGTCGACGTCGGCGTCGAAAGAACACCGCGATGTCGCCCTTTGCGTCGACGACAGTGTCACCCGAGATGCATTCGAGGAATTCAGGGTCAGGGCAAGCTGACTTCGCTGGCGACGCTGCGCGACGCGAACAGCTCGACGGTGAGGTCGACGTCGGCGGGCTCGGCGTGCACCCATTGCTGGCGCAAGGCATAGATGGTGGCCGTGTCGTCGTCGTCATTGGCGTCGAGGACTGGCGCCAGAAACGACGCGGGAATGTCACCTGCGCCGTCGTCGTCAAAAAAGCACACGGCATGCGTGCTGAGGTCGGCGTCTTCGTCATAGGCCCGCACCACGACCAACACATGTGACGCAGGGGTGTCGACGTCGTTCCAGGTGAGGTGAAACGCATCGCCAACGCTGAGGGCCGCGTCATGCTCGACGCTGAACGACGGTGGCGTACGCAGCAGGTGGTGCTGGGGTTCGAGTTCGGTGCCGCCAAGAACCTCGACCCAAAAGGCGGCGCCGTCGTCGCTGTCGGCGTAGAGAGTGCTGCGTTCGGCGTCCAACTGGGCCTCGTAGCAAGAGGCGTCGTCGGGTTTGCTCAACAAAAGCGGCTGCGGGAGATAGGCAATGATGCCCCCTGCCGACAATGGCTCGGGCGTCGCGGTCGACCCGCCTGCAAACTGCACCGTGACGCAATTGCCGCCGTCGATGGTGGCGTTGTCGACAAGGGTGTCGACGTCGTCGCGCCGGTAGTGGCAGGCGTTGACGCCGATGCCTTGACGGTCGCCTCCGTTGCGCACGTCGCGCCGCTCGTCGAGATGCACCTGCAAATAAGAGACTTCGACACAGGCACCGTCTTGCAGGCGCTCGCCCATGCCGCACTCTGGGGCGTCGACGCAGCCCATGGCGCACGTCGCCAAAAGGGCGGCGGTCGAGAGCATCCAGAACAAGCGCAGCACGGACATGAGGGGAGTATGCAGGGCTTCGCCGTCGAGAGCCACTTGAGCCAGCGTCTCGGTTGGTGACACAGATGGCTCGCTTTGTCTGAACGGCAAGGTGGCGCACGACAACTTGGCATGGGCACGTCACGCTGATGAGAGGAGGCACCATGGCGACGTACACCCCAGCCCCCCTGGCCCCAGAGTTGACGCTGACGGACATGACGCAGAACGACGATGTCGAGGCCCCTACGTCGCGTGAACGGGCGGTCGACCTCGACACCGTGGAGATGACGGCCGAAGAGGTGCGCGAGGTGCTGCGACGAGGGCTGCGCGACCGCAAAGCCGCACGCAAAGAGACCGCGCCCTCGTCGTAGAGGGCCGTTCGTGGACGTCCGCGTCGTCCTCCCCCGCTTGGGGTGGGGGCTGCGCAGCCGTGGTGTCAGAACGCGTCCCGCGTCGGTGGTCGACGACGGCGCTCCCTGTGGCGAATGGCGCTGGGGCCGAAGACAGATCCTCGTGATTTGCCTTCAGCATGGAGACGGTGCGGGCGCAGTCAGTGCAGCCGTCGGTAGGGACGCTCACGCATGGCGGGCGTGGTGAGCACCGCCTGCCAGTCGACGCTGCCTGCGTAGGGGCCACGAAGCGTGTCGCGCACCACGATGACGTCGATGGCGGCTTCGCCTTGGCTCGCGGTGGGACGCAGCCAGCGATCGCGGGGGGCATCACACAGCATGCTGCGTTGGATGTCGGGCAAGCCTTTGGCCAGGGCGGCCAACACGCCGTAGGCCACCGGATGGGGCAGCAGTTCTGCCGAGACCACCACACCGTCGACCTCATGCTCGCTCGCCGCAGCCAGCAATTGCGTCGGCGTCGACGCACACAGCCAGTCGACCGCGGCCACGCCCCACGCGGTGCGCAGCAGCCGCCAGTCGTCGTCGCTGGTGAGCAGGGCCAAGGTGGGAGCGGGCATGTGTCCTCCGTTGGCGGTCGCGATCGCGGCGCCAACTGCAGTGTCTATCGGCAGAGCACACCGTTGCCTGATGGAGGTGCCCCAGGTTGAACACCCGCCCAAGTCAGCCGACACCAGTGGCCCAAAGAAAAGCGGCTCCCGAAGGAGCCGCTCTCAATGCTGTCAACCAGCCGGGTGTCGTCAGCGACGACGACGGCGCACGGCCAGGCCCAAGAACAGGGCGGCGAAGAGGCCGGTGAAGGCACCGCTCTGCGCAGGCGCGCTGGTGTGGCTGCAGTTCGAAGCCGGTGGGTCTTCGCCTGGGTCGTCTTCGGGCTCAGGGCTGGCAGCAGGCTCCAGCGTGGGCTGGGGGTCGGGCTGGGCGCCAGGCTCGGGGGTGTCAGGTTGAGCGCCTGGCTCAGGGGTGTCGGGTTGAGCGCCGGGCTCGGGGGTGTCGGGCGACGGGGTGTCGGGCGACGGCGTGTCAGGCGACGGGGTGTCGGGCGACGGCGTGTCAGGCGACGGGGTGTCGGGCGACGGGGTGTCAGGCGACGGGGTGTCGGGCGACGGCGTGTCAGGCGAAGCGTCGGGCTCGGCCGTTCCGGCGTCGTCGTCAGGGGTGCCAGCGTCGTCGTCGGGGGTGCCGGCGTCGGGCTCCGGTCGAATCGGCGGAACGCCGCCATCACCGTCGTTGGGATCGATGGGGTCGACAGGGTCGGTGCCGCCGTCGGAGGGGGGAGGATCGATCACGCCGCCGTCGGCCGCCACACCAGCGCAGGTGTTGGCTTCGCACACCAGGCCGTCGGCGCAGAGGAATTGGGTGTCGTCGCAGAAGTCGCCAGCGGCGCCGCCGACGCAAGTGCCACCACTGCAAGAGCCGGGGCAGTCGAAGCTGAGGGGTTGGCCGCCGAAGCAGGCGTAGTTGAGCGCGTTGCCGATGCACACCGCAGCGTAGTCTTCGCCTTGGGCGGGTTCGGTGCAGGTGCCGAGGCCGCCGACGCAGGTGGCGCCTTGGTCGCCGATCACGCAGCCGGAGCCGTCTTCGCAGGGGAAGACACGGTTTTCAGGAGGCTCGCCCACCGCGTAGACGCAGGTCGCGTCGTCGGGGAGCAGGCAGTTGGCGAAGCCGCCGAAGATGCCGCAGGTGGCGGTGGTGTCGGGGTAGTACGCGCCACAGTCCACTTCGATGAGCTCGTCGGTGGCTTCGTCACACACTTGCACGGTGTTGCCGTTGCAGATGCCCTCGGGAGGCACGTCGCCACAGCCCGCCGGGACGCCGCCGTCGGTGGGTGGGGTGGTGCCGTCTTCGCACACACCGGTGGTGGCGTTGCAGGTGAGGTTGGCGCCACAGAAGATGACTTGGTCGTCGCAGGGCTCGCCCAGAGCCGACCCGGTGCAGGTGCCGTTGGTGCAAGTCGACGCGCCGGGGCAGGCCAAGCTGTAGGGCTGGCCGCGGTTGCAGTCGAGGGTCAGGGTGTCGCCATTGCAGACTGCTGCGAAGTTTTCATCGGGCGTGCAGGTGCCGGTGGCGGTGCAGGTGGCTTGTTGCGCGTCGAGGTCGACCGTGCAGCCGGAGCCGTCTTGGCAGAAGGCCACGAAGTCTTCGCCTTGGCAGGCCTGACCGTCGGTGAACATGCAGTCGAAGCCCCATTCGGCGTCGATCTCACCGCAGGTGGCGGTGCCAGCAGGCGCTTGGCCGTCGAGCGTGTCGCAATCGACCTCCACCAGGGTGTCTTGAGAGCAGTAGCGAAGGGTGGTGCCGTCACACTCCCCTTGGAGGGTGACGTTGCCGCAGTCTTGTGCTTGAGCGCCGGCCGAAAACGAGCCAGCGGCGAACAAGACAGCTGCAGCGAGAAAACGAGCACGCAGCATATGGAAAACTCCAGTGAGGGGCCGCCGGCTTTGGGTCGACAGCCAAGAGGGGCGGCCAGAGGCCGACAGAGGCGCATCGCGTGATCGGGCTGCAGTAAACTGCCGGTGCGATGCGGGACCACGATACCGCCCAAATGCGGCATGTGCATTCCTCATTTCGTCGAATGCGGCGCTTTGGCTGTGTGCTTTTCTCTTCTGGAACACAAGGATGTGCCAGGTCACAAATCGGCAGGCTGCAGCTGGGGTCAGTCCATGATTTCCCAGCGGATCACCAGCCGGATGTTCGACACCACGGCGTCGCCGTCTTTGCCTTTGGCGGGCTTGTACTTGTGCAGCTTGGCCGCCTTTTGGCTCAACTTGTCGAGCACGGGGTGAATGCCGCTGATGAGGCGGCTGCGCACCACGTTGCCCTTTTTGTTCACGGTGACCATCAGCACCACCTTGCCCTCGACGCCTTCGTCGACGAGCTGGCGGGGGTATTTCGGCCGAAACCGCTTCATCAGCACCGCCTGCGAAGACAGGTCTGCGGTGCGGGTGGCTTTGCCGCCGATCTTGCCGCCGGTGTAGGCCTTCACTTTGTCGGCTGCGACGAACTTCTCTTTGTTGGGGTCACCGTGGGTGGTGTTGCCCACGCGCACCTTAAAGCCGCTTTTGTTGCCGCTTTTGTTCACCGACGACATGGAGATGCCGGTGACGACGGGGACAGGCTCCGTCGGCGCTTCTTTGGGGGGCGGGCTGTTCGACGGCGGAGGCGGCACGTCGGGAGGCGGCGTCTTGGGCTTGGGCGTCGGCTTTTTCTTCTTGGGCTTCGGCTTCTTTTTCTTCGGCTTCGGCTTCTCTTTTTTCGGCTCGGGCTTCGGCTCTTCTTTCTTCGGCGGCGGCGGTGGAGGCGGCTTCGTCTCGACGATGGCCATCTTCACGCGGTCGGGCTTTTTGCGCGCCGGAATCTTGTCGGCTGCGCCCACCATGACGATGTGCACCACGATGGCCGCGATGAACGAGCCGATGAACACCAAATAGGCCTGCAGGCCCAGGGCCGAGCCCACGGCGAGGTTGGCGGCGACGGTGGAGCCGTCCCCTTTGGTGCCCAGAGCAACGGGCGCACCACTGGTGCCGTCGGCTCGTTTGCCGTTCGCGACCGTGGGGGTGTCGTTGCCGTCGAGTGCCATGGGAAGACCTTCGGAAGAAACTAGGGCGCGGCGGGGGCCGGCGCTTCAGCAGGAGTGGGGACGGCCTCGATGTTCAACGCGAACTTCAAGACGCCCTCTTGTTTGACGAGGTCGATGATGCGGATGACGTCGCCGTGGGAGATGGCTTTGTCGGCGGCAATGACCGCTTGGGCGTCTTTGCGCTTCTTTTCAGGCAGGCTGCGGATGTGCTCGCGGATGCCGTTTTGGTCGCTCGCCTTGCCATTCAAAAACAGCCGCAACTGCCGTGTTTCGGGATCGATGGCGTAGCTCACCATGATGGTGGTGGGCTCGGTGCTCTCGCCTGTGGAGGCTTCGGGCAGATCCATCTTGATGGACTCGTTGACCACCACCGACGTCGTCACCATGAAGATGACGAGCAAACACAACATGATGTCGACGAGCGGCGTGACATTGATGTCACTGATGACGTCTTCGTTGCCACCGGCACCACCAGCCATGGGGGCCTCCTGCGAAAGGGCGTGACCGTCGATTCGACCTGGTCACCAAGGTGTGAACGCTCAGGCTTCTTCTTCGGTCTCTTTGAGGTGCGCGAGGAGCACGTGCACCAGAGCGTCGGCGCCGGTTTGCAGCGCTTTCACCTTGCGGGTGAAGAAGTTGAACACGGCCACCGCGGGAAGGGCGACGACGAGGCCGACGGCGGTGGCGGCGAGTGCGGCCGACAAAGTGGCCATCACTTGGCCCGACGAGGCGTTGGCAGCGGATTGCGTGCCCATCTCGGAGAGGGCGGCGACGATCTCGAGCACGGTGCCGAACAGGCCGACGAACGGAGCGTTGTTGCCGATGGTGCCGAGGAAGGCGAGGCCGCGCTCGAAACGCAGTTTCTCGACGAGGGTGGCGCTTTGGGCAATCTCGCGCACGGGGCCTTTGCCGAGGTGGGCGACTTCAAGGCAGGCGTTGAGCACGCGGGCTTCGAAGCCTTTGGCGCCCTTCAGCAGAGACTGCGCTTTTTCGTAGTTGCCTTCGAGGAAGAGCTTGTTGAGCTCCACCGCCATGTTGGCCACGTTGTCGCGGTTGGTCATGAAGAAGTACAGGCGCTCGAGCATGACGGCGACGGAGACCACCGACAACAAGACCATAAACAACATCACGTAGTGGCCGGCGCCGGTGAGCGACAGTTTCACCACCATTTCAGTGATATTCATCGAGGCAGCTCCTTCAGCTGGGCGCAAAGCCCGCGCGGGATCGTGTGGATCCCGTGTGACGACATACCGATAACGAATTGCAGTTTCTGCTTCTAGTGGAGTCTCGAACTCTCCACAGGTTCTTTGCATTTGCCCGCCGCCAGACGCGTTTTCTGTGTCGCTAGGGCGTGGGGCGGTGACGCGGAACACGTCGCACGTGCTCTTTTTTGCCCAAGAACTTGGGTTCGGTGCCCAGCCAAACGTCGAGGTGGGCACGCACGCGGGCCAGAAGTTCTCGCAGATTGGCCTTGTAGGCCTTCGCCCCGGTCACGTCGACGGTGGCGTAGGCCTGGGCTTCGTACCCGTGGGCATCGGCGAGAAACAAGGTGCGCTCGAGGTGCCAGTCTTGGCTGACGAAGATGGGGTTGCGCAGGCCAAACACTTTGCGAGAGCGCACCACAGAGTCGAGGGTGCGCAGTCCCGCGTCGTCTTTGGTGATGGCGGCGGCGGGCACCCCGCGGGCGATGAGCTCGCGCTTCATGACCTCGGTCTCGTTGTAGGTGGTCAGGCTGTGGTCACCACTGACGACGACGCCTTTGACCTTGCCGGCCAAGAAGAGTTCGGCGCCGGCGTCGATGCGCACGTCAAAGAAGACGTTGGGCTTCGACTTGGTGCCGGGTGTGGTGCCCAAGACCACGGCCACGTCGGAGACGGGCACGTCGGCCAGGTCGGTGTGAATGCGCCCTTTGCCCGACTGGGCGATGTGCCAGTTGCTCCAGGCGATGAACAGCAGGAGCGCCACCGGCGCGCCGACCACGGCGACAGTTCCCCTTCGCTTGCGTCGGCGGCGGCGAAGGTCGACGTCGTCGGTGACGTTCATGGAGGTGGGGGTCAAAGAGAACTCCAGGGCGTTCAGTAGAGGGTGCCACAACTCCGGCTCTTGGGTGCAACTGTGCATGCGCTGAAGGTGTTCCACCGAATTCACGCCAACGCCATCTGGGGGGATGCGCCGTCGGGCTGAATTCGCTACCTGAGCTGCACCCCCCGTTGAGGAGCCAATGCCATGACCGCCACCCGCATCGACGTCGTCAAGACCTACTACGGAGAGGTGCTGCAAGGCACCGGTGACCTCAAGACGTCGGCGTGCTGCTCTGAGGAGGCCCTGCCCGACAAGGTGCGCGCCATCGCCAAAGACCTCGTCGAGGACGTGGTGGCCCGGTTCTATGGCTGTGGCTCGCCGCTCCCCGCTGCGCTGGAGGGCAAGACCGTGCTCGACCTCGGATGCGGCAGTGGGCGCGACGTGTATTTGGCCAGCAAGCTTGTCGGCGAGAGCGGCCACGTCATCGGCGTCGACATGACGCCAGAGCAACTGCAGGTGGCCCGAGATGCCGAGGCGGAACAAATGAAGCGCTGGGGGTACAAAGAGAGCAACGTTCGCTTTTGCGAAGGCACCATCGAAGACCTCGCCGCCCTCGACATTGCCGACAACAGCGTCGACGTCGTCATCTCCAACTGCGTCATCAACCTCAGCGACGACAAAGAGGCCGTGTTCAAAGAGGTCTTTCGCGTGCTCAAGCCCGGCGGCGAGCTGTACTTCTCCGACGTGTTCGTCGACCGCCGCTTGCCGCAAGACCTCGTCGAAGACGACGTCATGGTCGGCGAATGCCTGGGCGGCGCCATGTACCGCGAAGATTTTCGACGCATGATGCAAAAGCTCGGGTGCCAAGACCCACGCATCGTGTCGAGCCGCGCCATCGCCCTCGAAGACGCTCGCATCGCCGCCCTGTGTGACGGCATGACCTTCACGTCGGAGACGGTGCGGGTCTTCAAGCTCGACCTCGAAGACCAGTGCGAAGACTACGGCCAGGTTGCCACCTACAAGGGCACCGTCGACGGCGAACGCACCTTCACCCTCGACGACCATCATGTGTTTGAGGCCCACCGTCCGATGCTGGTGTGCGGCAACACGGCGTCGATGCTGCAAGACACGCGCTTCGCCGCCCACTTTGACGTCGTCGGCGACACCAGCCGGCACTTTGGGCTCTTCGATTGCAGCCCCCCGACGACGGGGTCGGACGCGGGTGTCGCTGGGGGCAGCTGCTGTTGAACGCCGTGGCCCTGAAAGACCGCATCTGCACGCCTTGTGACGAGGGAGGCGACCGGTTGGATGCCGCCACCCAGCAAAGGCTGTTGCGCGACTTGCATGCCGACTGGCGCGTCGTCGACGCGCACCACCTTGAACGCATGTTTCTCTTCGACGACTTCAAGGGCGCCCTCGCCTTCGCCAACGCCATCGGCGTCTTGGCCGAGGAGGCCGGCCACCACCCTGACCTCTACATCGGCTGGGGCAAGGTGCGGGTGCAGCTGTGGACGCACAAGATGGATGGCCTGCACGAGGCGGACTTCATCTTGGCAGCTCGCATTGACGAGGCTGGAGCGCGCTAGCGTCTGCGACCCGTCGCTCAAGATGGGAGGGACGTTGATGGCAAAGGGTTGATGTCGTCCCCCTTGTCGGGGACGTTTTTGTTGGGCGCCGACGTGAATGTCGTCGAGAGCTGGACGTCCAACGCCCGCTTTCAAATGTGAAGCGGAGTTTCTGTCATGCACACCCTATTGTTGTTCGCCCTTGTGGCGGGCGTCGTCTTGTCGTCGGGACAAGGCTGTCGTTCGTCGCGCAAGGGCTCTTCGTCTGCGTCGACGACGTCTGTCGATGCCCCCCCATTTCCCCCCTTTGCCTCCGGCAGCTCTCGACGTCACTGAGCTGGGAGACGTGTTTGTCATTGGTGACTTGCTGCGACTTGCCGCTGGGTGCGTCCCAAAACCGACGAACGAAGCTTTGTTCGGCGCTTTTTGGATGGCGCCGCTCTCGATTGCGTCCCAAAACCGACGAACGAACCTTTGTTCGGCGCTTTTTGGATGGGCACCGTCTGTGAAACGGGTCTGCCCAAATGTGAAGAGGGCCTGCGGCGCCGCTCTCGAATGCGTCCCAAAACCGACGAACGAACCTTTGTTCGGCTCTTTTTGGATGAGCACCGAGGGCCGCGCCTGTGGAACGGGTCTGCCCGAATGTGAAGAGGGCTTGCGGCGCCGCTCTCGAATGCGTTCCAAAACCGACGAACGAACCTTTGTTCGGCACTTATCGAACGCAAATCCCAACGCCTTCAACCGCCCGCCGCCCACAAAAACGCCCCCGTTTCTGGGGGCGCTTTTCATTTCGGGGTCGACGCCTAGAACTCAGCGAAGTCGGGGTCGTCGTCGAGCGGAATCAAGTCTTGTGGCCGCACCGTGTGCCCATTGCTGACCGGCCGTGCCGACGACACTTTGGGCTTCATCGTCACCCGAATGCCGCTGCTGCGCGCTGGCGCACTGTTGTCGCCTTCGAGCTTGAAGCGCCCGACCATTGACTGCAGCTCTTTGGCCTGGGCCGCAAGCTCTTCCGCCGCCGACGACGACTCTTCTGAGGCTGAAGCGTTGCCCTGAGTGACCCTGTCCATCGACGTCACTGCGGTGTTGATTTGCTCGATGCCGCGGGCCTGTTCGCTCGACGCCGACGCAATCTCGCCCACCAACGCGGTGACTTTGGCAATGGAGTCGGTGATCTCGTCGAGGCGTTCGGTGGCTTCGTTGGTGATGCGTCCGCCGTCTTCAGCCAACTTCACCGACTGGTTGATGAGCGTCTCGGTTTTCTGCGCTGCCTCTTTCGAACGCTGCGCCAAGTTGCGCACCTCTTCGGCGACGACGGCGAAGCCGCGTCCGGCGTCTCCTGCCCGCGCCGCTTCGACGGCCGCGTTGAGGGCGAGCAAGTTTGTCTGAAAGGCAATCTCGTTGATGTCTTTGATGATCGCGGAGGTGTCTTCAGACGCCTGGCGAATCTTGCCCATGGACTCGTTCATGCTGCCCATGGCCTCAGACCCCTTGCCCGCAGCATCTTGTGCAGCCTTGGCCATGGCGTCGGCTTGTTGGGCGTTGTCGGCGTTGAGCTTGGTCATGCCGCTCATCTCTTCAAGCGAGGCCGATGTCTCCTCAAGGCTGGAGGCCTGGGTGGAGGCCCCGTCGGCGACCTCTTGCGACGATTTCGCAATCTGGTCAGAGGCGGAGAGGATTTGGTCGACGGCCTCGGCCACCTGGCTGATTGCGGTGTGCAACACGTCGCCGCTTTGGTTGAGGCTGTCTTTAAGGCGGTTGTGGTCGCCTTCGAACTGGGCCTCGACGCGGGCGCGCAAGTCGTAGTTGGCCAAACGCTCGAGAACGTCTTGGGCCATGGAGACCGGCTCCATCAGGGCGTCGACGGTGTCGTTCACGCCGCTGATGACGTCGGCGAAGCCGCCTTGGAATTGGCTGGCGTCGGCACGGTGGTCGAGGCGTCCCCCCTTGGCGGCGGCGATGACCTCTTGGATTTCAGCCACCACCGCTTTGACGGCGCCGATCATGCCAGCCACGCCTTTGCCGAGTTGGCCGACGGCGTCGTCGCCAAGGTTGGGCACGTCGCAGCTGAAGTCGCCGCGCACCGCTGATTGCACCACCTCGAGAATGACGTCGACCTTGCGCTGCAGCTCTTCGGCGTCGGCTTGGATCTTGGCCTGCACCGCTTCGCGCTCTTCGGCGGCTTTGACGCGCTCGGTTTGGTCTTCCCACTCGACGATGGTGCCCTGGCGTTGCCCTTGGGCGTCGAACACGGGGTTGGCGACGATTTGAAAATGCAGCTCGCCCAGGTTCAACTTCGCCGCGTATTGCGTGGTGAGTTTGTCGAGCACGCGCCGCTGGTGCGACGGGTCTCTGTGAAAGACATCGATGTTCTGGCCGACGAGGTTGGTGGCGTCGAACCCGGGAATGAGTTTGCCCAGCTCATGGGCGTTGCGCGCCATCATCTCCTGCACAGCGTCGTTCATGTAGATGATGTTGTAGTCAGCATCGGAGATCATGATGTTCGTCGACGTCTTGTCGAGGGCGGCGCCGATGCGGGCCGACTTTTCGGCGAGCGCTTGGCGTTCTCGCTCGTCGGCACGATCGGCGGTGAGATCTTGCCACTCGACGACGGTGCCTTGGCGTTCACCTGCGCTGTTGAACGTAGGCGTGGCGATGACCTGAAAGATGCGCTTGCCGACGTTGATTTCGCCTTTGTAGGTGTTCTGCAGCGCGCCCACCAGACGACGCTGATGGCTTGGGTCTTTGTGGAAGATGTCGATGTTCGACCCGATGACCTTGTTGATGTCGAAGTGCGGAAGCACCTCTTTGATGTCGGCTTCGGCGTTGCCGAACATCTCCAACGCCGCTGGGTTCGCGTAGGTGATGTTGAAGTCTTTGTCGGCGACCATGATCTGCGACGTCGCCGCCACCACGGCGGGCTGGTAGGTCTCGTCTTCGGCGGCCACGGCAGGCGCAGCGCTCACGCAGGCCACGGCGCCATCGACTTCGCCGTCGTCGTCGAAGGTGGGCTCGACCGACACCCACACGTGGTCGCCCGACGCCAGGTGCACCTCGCCCGCGATGCCAGACTCTTCGTCAAATACGGCGTCAAAGAGGGTCGGACCGCGCTTGTCGAAAAAGGCATTCCAGCTCTTTTTGCCGAGGAGGTCTGCGGCAGACTTGCCCAACGTTTGTTCAGCGGCCGCGTTGACGTAGGTGATTTTGCCGCGGACGTCGACGACGATCAGTCCGGCGGAGATGGCCGCGACATGCTTGGCGTCGAGTTGGATGGGTGCTTTGCTCATGTTCGCTCCTGTGATCCGCCCCGGTCCCCCCAAGGCAGCGTGTTGGCCCTGGGGCCTTGTTTGTCTGCAGCTCAGGCCCCAGCCAGGGCTGCCAAGTTGATTTCGAATTGGGTGGTGGACGGCACTCGTTCGTTCTTGGCCTGGGCCAAGGCGATGGCGTCGTCGTGCAACAAAACCTCGCCCCAGCCAGCCAAGTCGCCGAGGCGGGTCAGCACCACTTCGGCGGTGGTGTCGACGGACGCCCCCTTCGGGTCCACGTCGGAGTTGGCGGCGCTGCCCACGCGCCAAAACCGGTCGGTGTGGGCCGCAGGTGCGGTGGAGCCGGGGGCCAGCGCGTTTTGCAGGTGTGCTTTGGATGCCATGAAATCCTCCTCCGATTGCTTGGGTCATCGGAGGAGGCAGAGGCCGATTGAGAAAAAGATCAGAAGATCAAGGGCCTGTGTGATTCCACACCGCCAGACACATCCATGTGTGATTCACCACAGGCGAGGTCAGGACAAACGTCGCTGGTAAAGGTCTTGCGGCTCTTGCACGCCCTTTAGGGTGACGGTGGCGCAATGCGTGAGCCCGTCGGAGAACTGGTCAAAAAACGCACGGGACACCAAGACTTGTTGGCCCAGCTCTTTGGTCTTCGATTCGATGCGGCTGGCGAGGTTGACGGCGGGCCCGATGACCGTGAAGTCCAGACGTGTGCGGCCTCCGATGTTGCCATAATGCACCTGCCCCAGATGCACGGCGATGCCGAAATCGATCTCGACGGCCCCCAACGCCCGGCGGTCTTGGTTGCAGTCGTGAAGCAGTTGCAGCACCCGCTCCACCGCCTTCATGGCGCGGGCGCAAGCCGTATGCTGCTTCTCTTGCACTGGGAAGATCGCGAGCATGGCGTCGCCGATGAATTTCAACACCTCGCCTTCGTGCTCTTCGACCGCCTGGGTCATGGCGCCGAAATAGTCGTTCAGCACGTCGAGGAGTACGTCGCGCGCCAGTGTCTCGCTGAGGCGGGTGAAGTTGCGCAGGTCGCACATCCACACCACCGCATCGATGGACTCCCCGTCGCCACGGGCGATCTTGCCGTCGAGCACCTGACGCCCGGTTTTTGGCCCGAGGTAGGTGTTGAGCAAGGTCAGAGCGCGGGTGGCGTGGGACCGCAGCTCACACACCGCCGACAACGCCGGCACCAATGCCTGCAAACTCGCCATCTCGTCGTCGGTGAAGCCGCCCGGACGCTTGGTGGCGTACGAGACAGCGCGGGTGGGTTGGCCGTCGGAGAACTTGAGGCCATGGGCAATGTAGTGGGTGTGGCCCTCGGCCTTCATCTCTTGCAGCAAAGCGTAGGGCAGCTCGTCGGCGGGCACCTCGTCGAGGCGGCAGGTGAACACGTCGGCCCCGCGGAACAGCTCGCCGAAAGGGCTTTGTTGCAGCTGCTGCTCTGAGAAGGATGTGTTGGGGATGCGGCGCTCCATGACGTCGCGGCCTTCGGTCCAGTTGATGACGTACGACATGTCGACGGGGTGCAACACCATGAGGCCGATGTGAAATCGCGACAGCGGAAAGCCAGCTGCACGGCATTGGTCGATGTAGTCGGCCACCAGCTGCACGGCGTCGGTCTGCATGCGGCCGGTGGTGATGAGCCAGCGTTCAATGTCAGCGTGGGTCATGAGCGTCTCCGTCGTTGGTGAGGCTACCGCTGCTCTGGGGGTGGCAGCCACTGTGTGCGGCGCCGTTTTCAGCGTCGTTTTTGGGCAGAAAACGGGTGGTCTCAGAGAAAAATGAACAGAATTTCTCGTTTTTATTGGGTTGTTTTTGATGGGGTTTTCGTCGCAGCACCCGGCCTGGTGCTGCGTTTTTGGCGCAGTGCGTAACGCACCCTGTCGCACCCTTGGCTAGACTACGGCGGTTTTTGCATTGGAGAACGTCGTCATGGCGTTCGCGCAAGGAGAAGCACGATGCGCAGTGTGCCCAGCATCTTGGCGTTGACCCTCACCTCCACCCTCAGCTTGAGCCCTTGGCTGATGGGATGTGAAGAACCACCTGAGCCGGTGTACGACGACGAGCTGGGTTTGCAGGCGGTGTCGACCGAACCAGGGGCGCTCGAGGGGGCGTGGGGCTTCAAGTCGTCGACGTTGGGCTTGGCCGAGCTGCCCATCATTGGTGAGCAGTACACGGGCGGAGACACCTACATGTTGGTGGAGCGCGAGTGGGACGGCGAGGCCTACACCGAGACCCACACGGTGTGTGGCGGGCGCATCTTCGACACCGACGCCTCGACGTCGTACATCGAAGAGGACGTGTGGCGCTTGGTGGCGCCGAGCACGCCGACGGTGCGGCTCGACCCTGAGCTTGGCACGTACGAAGTCGACGACTACATCGAGTTGTGGGGCATTGACCTTCCGGAGCCGCTCACGACCCCCCTGCCCATCGACGGTGAAGACGCCAAAGTCAGTCCGCACGCCGAACGCATCTTTGACTTTGAGGACGACGGCAATCCAGGCGCGACCATGGCTGTCGGAGGGGTCATCGAGGCGGATGTGTTTTTCATTCAGCGCAAGATCAACAACTACCGTGGGCTGGTGCTGGGCGACGACGAGCTCACCGGCTTGGTGGAGTGGACGAAAGAGCAGATCACCCTCGACGCCACCAACCCCCTGCTGAACGGCAACCTCGACCAACAGAAGCACCCGGATCCGAAAGAGCATTGGTTTCACTCGGTGCGCGTCGACAGCGCCGACTGTGACACGGTGATGCAGGCCGTCGAAGACGGCGACTTGGCGCGGCTGCGGCCGTTCTGATGCCGCGTCCGCCTACGCGCAAGCCTGTGGTGACGTCGCCGGACCGCCGTCCGGCGCGCCAGGCGATGGAAGAGGCCGAAGAACTCACCGACGCCGAAGAACAAGAGTTGGTGGCGGCGCTGCGTGTGTTGGCGTCGACGCTGCCCACGCTGATTGCGGAGGGGGAGCAGTCGGAGACGGTGTCTTTGGATGAAAGCATCGGGCGCCTGGCGCGTATGGATGCGATGCAGCACCAGAAGATGGCGAAGACGGGGACGGACCAACACCGGCGCCGCCTGGGGCTGGTGCAACAGGCACTGCGGGCGGCGGAGGATGGGGCGTATGGGTTCTGCCGGCGTTGTGAGGAGCCGGTGGGGTTTCGGCGGTTGCAGGCGCGGCCGGAGGCACCGTTTTGTCTGGGGTGTCAGAATTTGGCGGAGACGCGGTAGCTGTTGGTGCGTGCGAGAAGTGCCGAACGAACTTTCGTCAGCGGGTGTGGCGCACGTGCGAGAAGTGCCGAACGAAGTTTCGTCAGCTGGAGCCTGAGAGGCCTGGGTGTGTCCAAAAACTGCCGAACGAACTTTCGTCAGCTGGAGCCTGAGAGGCCTGGGTGTGTCCAAAAACTGCCGAACGAACCTTCGTCAGCTGGGGCGGCATAGGGCGCGTCCAAGACCGCCGAACGAACCTTCGTCAGCTGAGATGGTTTTCTGGATGCGTCCAAAAACCGCCGAACGAACCTTCGTCAGCC
>ENA-OWNT01000295-OWNT01000295.1-seawater-metagenome-genome-assembly--contig:-NODE-295-length-130887-cov-9.772701_pt1 | contig 130887 bp, 125 predicted proteins | sample MGYA00238136_ERZ651165 | MGnify/ENA primary metagenome ERZ651165 (study PRJEB26861, sample SAMN08777766) | seawater metagenome | isolation source: coastal seawater | place: USA: Florida | collected...
CCGGCGTTCCCCGCTGGCGGCGCTAAGTGGCCTGGTTTTGCGCCGCCCAGTGGCCTGGTTTTGCTCCGCCGTTGACACTGTGTGCTGTGCAGGCGCGATTGAATTCTTGCGAGCGCGGACGCAATCCGTGATGCCTCGCGTGAACTAGGGCCCTCGGGTGGATAGACGTCCTCTCCGAGACTTACTCGCCGTGCGACTTCGGCCAAGCGACTGATCGGATTTATGAAGATCGCAACAAACATCGCAGCAGCGATCGAAAACACAAGGCACGCCCCAAAGACGAAGAGCATGGCATTGAGCATGAGCTGATTGTCTTCAAAACTGTTGGCGTCAACAGGCATCCGTCCGATCAACCGCCAACCGAAACTCGGCAGGTCTTCGTATACCACGTCGGGGTCCACCGCCGAGAAATACTCGTTTCCGTCCGGCCATGTCTCCAGCGTTGTCGTCTTAATGCCAGCCATGGCGGCGCGGATTGCCGCCAGCGAAGGCCGATTTTCCGGCAAGTCGAAGGACGCGGCCGCAACCGTGCCATCTGTGCTCAACAGCAAGAAATCGATCGAGCGCGCCGCGGCGGATTCTGACAGATAGTCCCGGATCCATTGGAAATTCACATAGAAAGCCACAACGCCGATGGTTGTGCCGTTCCGGTCGAAGACGGGCTTGGCGAGATCGATGAACTTGAGCGGCCCGCTTTGGCCGGCCTCAACCACATTCTTCATTTGTATCGCTTCGTGCAAATCACCCGAGTAAACGGCATTCAGGCCGTTTCGAAACCAAGTTTGTTCCGAGACATCCACATCTTCCAGCAATCCGCCCGACGCGACGCGCACGGTTCCGTCGGTTGTCGCATAGCCCGCCCATGAAATGCGCTGCCCGTCTCCAACGATGCCGTTGAGATAAGACCGTGCTTCGTCTGGCGCCATACTGCCAATTTTCTCTGCAAGATGCCGCAACTCGATCCAGTCCTCGTGGAGCGATCGTGCCAGATCGATTGAGATTGTCCTGGCATTCAGAGCAACTTCTTTCTCGACCGTCTTGCGCGAAATACTGTCCAGGTAACCCGGCACGAGGTATGCGGTTATCGAAAGAAGAACAACCACGCCGCCCAGCAGGCAGCCATAGACTGCCATCCTGATCGGGATCGGTTCATGTCCGGATCTCGCCATCGATTGGACTTTCATAATGTTCGAAGCGGGTTCATCGAGCCCGCACGTTTCAGCCCAAACAAATTGTATGGGGGCGCCGAAGATCAGACAACGCCTCAAATCTTTGAATGCGTAATGGGCTTCGATCACACGCTCTGCCGTCAGAGGCTTTGAACGGTTCAGTGGCTAGATCTAGGGAGCGCTGGCACATCAGGAGTTTCACTGCTAGGCGCTAATAACTTTTAGTAAAAATTGTCCCGCGGATTTTGGCGCGATCCTTCAATAGCCGATGGCGGGATTGTGCAATTCATCTGGAAGTTCCAACGCACAAAGGAGATGTGTGATGACTTCCCAGACTGCATACACACCGCCGGATCGCATATTGGCGATCCTCCTGACAGTTCATATCGTCGCGATGTTTGCCGGGTTCATGGTTCTCGGCCCCGCGTTCGAATTTCCCGACGTGCTGAGATACCCGGCCGCGGAGCGCTTCCGCATTTTCAGCGAGAACCAGGCCATCATCCAGCCTGTTTATTGGGTCCTGACTATGACCGGGATCACGCAGATCCTGGTCTCGGTCTTGCTCATCCATTCTGCGCGAGGACAGCATACCGCAGCCAGCACGCTCGCCCTCGTCTTCGGAACGCTCGCGGGTTTCTGTCAGGCTCTTGGCTTCGGGCGTTGGGTCATCCTGATTCCCTACTTCGTCACCGAAGCCTCGAACCCAGCTGATGCGGAAACGGCGGCGCTGCTTGAAGGCGCTTTCAACCACTATTCGGGAATGCTGGTCGGCGAACATCTCGCGAATATCTGCTGGGGTATTTGGCTCGCGGCGATCAACATCACGTTGCTGCGCAACACGGATTTGAGCCGCGGCCTCTGCTGGTTCGGGATCGGGCTTTCGCCGCTCCTGATACTTCTTGCCGGAGAGCAGATCGGCGTATCGGGTGACATCCTCGACCCGCTCGTCGACTTCGGCTTCCCGCTCCTCGCCGTGTGGCATCTGCTGCTCGCGGTTCAGCTCTTTCGCCGTGACGGCAAGGTTGGCTTCCTGATACTCAGCAAGGGTATCCAGGCTGCGGGCGGTGTGCTTGCCGTGGGCATGATCGCTCCAGCGCTGTTTGCTTAACGCAGTCTCTTGGGGCCGGTTTCAATGTCGGCCCCCCTCTTTTCCCATTCACATCTCAACGATGATGCCTATCGGCTCCCATCGTGGCAGGTGGACCCGAATCCAAAATCTCGGTGGCGCCGAAAGGCATCCCCTTCGAGCATCGCGAATTTTCCTAGGACTTCGCTTCCACGGATCCCATCGCGGATCAGATCACCTCGGTTCCTGGGAACCCCGTCAGCCGCTTCTTGATCGACGTCGGATGATGTCGTCACTGATTGTGTGGCTGTCCACTTGCAACGTAAGCTGCGGTGATGTGCAACCTCTACAACATCACCAAGGGTCCGTCGGCTATTCTCGAGTTCACCCGGGCGATGCGGAACAATGCCGGCAATCTGGAGCCAGGCAAGGTATACCCGGATTACCAGGCTCCTATCGTTCGCATGTCGTCGGACGGCGAACGTGAACTGGTGCGCGCTCGTTGGGGCATGCCGACGCCACCGAAGTTCATCAAGGGAAAGGCGGACGCCGGCGTGACCAATGTTCGCAATGTCGCGTCACCGCACTGGAGACGATGGCTTGGCGTGGAGAGCCGCTGCGTCGTTCCCGCCACCGAATTCTCGGAATACGGGAAGAAGCGTGATCCCGAGACCAAGCGTCTCCCGCTTCACTGGTTCGCTCTCTCAGAAGAGCGTCCGCTGTTCGTGTTCGCGGGAGTATGGACACGATGGACGTCGGTCCGAAAGGTAAAGGAAGGCGAGGTAGAAGCCGACATCTTCGCTTTTCTCACTTGCGAGCCTAACGGCGTTGTCGAGCCGATCCACCCGAAGGCGATGCCAGTTATCCTTACAGAACCAGAAGAGGTCGATGCTTGGCTTCGCGCGCCGTGGGACGAGGCGAAGGGTCTGCAGCGACCGTTGCCTGACGATGGGCTCGTCGAAATATCATCAATCTGACTGGCTAACGATCAGCGGTTTCACGGCTGTTCTCCCGGCCGATGTGACAGCGGACCGGGATCGAAAATGTTGCTTTTCTTCTCGTTCGAGATCATGAAGACGGCTCTAGAAGAGGCACAACGTCTCTTTCGATTTCAGATCCGAAGCCGCCGTTAGGCTGGTTCTTTACCAATGACCGCTTCGCGCCCTCACGTCGGTCATAGAAGCTGATCTTGAACATTTGCAGAGGTGACGTTCGTTCGATCCAGCACGTGTGTTGGAGACGGGTGCTTGGCTGCTTTTCCCTAGATCTTTAGCTTGTATCCGATATGGGTCGGTTCAAAACCCATACGGTCATAGAAGCGATGGGCATCTGGCCGTGCCTTGTCCGTGGTGAGCTGAACCAAAGAGCACCCACGTGCCCTGCATTCGCTGATCGCCCAGGCAAACATCGCTTCACCCAGCTTGGAGCCCCGACGATCACTCGCAACCCGCACCGCCTCGATCTGTCCACGCTTGGCGCCGCTGCGGGAGAGACCAGGGATGAAGGTGAGTTGCATTGTTCCGACGATCTGCTCCCCATCCTCGACCACACAGAGAAACTGGTTCGGATCGGCCTCGATTTCCGCAAAGGCTGCCCGGTAACAATCGTCTCCAGCCGGCGAAGCGTTCTCCCGCGCCGCACCAAGATCGTCATCGGCCAGCAGCTCAACGATTGAGGCCAGATCAGCCTCAAGAGCTGCGCGCATGGTAAGGGATGCATCGGTCATAGTCTTGTCCTCGTGGTCGGGAGGAAGGCCGCGCGTGGCCGGCCCTGCTCAGATTATGTCACACCTGTCCGGCAACCGTGACAATCGCGCTGAGGTAGCTGATCGACGCGGCCAAGGCCGCAATCCAGCGCAGATGGTTCCAGCGGGTCCAGTTGCGCGAATAGGTGGCCCAATAGGCACGTGCGTCGCTGCTCCTGTGCTCCATGTGGTCAAGGTGCTGGTTCATCGGCACGTTCTTGCGTGCGGTGACCACCATGACACCGACGATATAGAATCCGGCGGCGGCGGCGAGCCAGAGCGCCACGTCACGTCCCGCAAAGAAGAATCCGACGATTGCGAGCAGGATCGAGGCAAGGGCTAGTCCGATGAGAAGCGTCGCAAAAAACGACCGATAGACCTCACGGTTGATCATCTGCATCGCTTCGATCCCGGCCCCGGGCTCGGCGTGGCCAAGCGCGCGCATCACGAAATCTGAGAAGGTAAGAAACACCCCCGCGACGAGGCCAGTGGCAAGCGTTGCGGCGACCAAGCCGATTTCGAACAGTTGTTGTATCATTGGCGTGTCTCCTTGTGGAGCGATCGGTTGGAAATGGCGACGGCGCGGTGAAGGTGGCTGCGCTCGATGCCAAGCCACTTCAGGAAGGCGCGCGCGGCACACCTCCCCGGTCACATCGAGCCACTGGAGGACAGGTGGCACGCCGCCGCGGCAGACTCAGTGCGCGGGCTGCGCAGTGGAGAAGCCGGGCGCCGGTTGCCAAAGACGTCGGCGGAAAGCTGCGACGCAGAGCGCGGCGATGATCAGCTCCACGATGAGGGCGCCGATGACGTTGCCGGAGGGCATCCCGTCCACTGCAATCCCGACCAGCCGCCCGGCCGGAAAGGCGATGAAGACCGTCAGGGCCACCGCCATGCCAACGGGCAGGATCGCGTGCCGCCGGATGCCGAGCAGCATCAGAAGGCCGAAAGCCGCGAGACCGGCGCCGGGTGCGCGCAATTCGCTCAGCAGGTTGACGTCTTCGCCAAGCGCGATGCCATAGCCGGCGTAGAAGGCATGCGGCGCGCACAGGATGAAAGCGCCGATGGTGAGCGCCGTGAGGCCGGCGAGACCGAGCGCGATCTTCTCGAACAGGGTGGGTTTCATATCATGTTCCTTTCATGGAGTGGCGTCAGGCGGCGTTGGTCCAGGCGCCGGTTCGGGCGGTGGCCCGCGCGAAGTCGGCAAAGTCGCGGGGCGCGCGGCCGAGCGCGCGCATCACACCGTCCGTTGTGTGGGCGTTGCGGCCGTCCAGCGTTTCGCGGGCGATGGCGGTGAAGACGTCGGCGACGAAGGTGCCGCCAGCCTGCGCGATATTCGCGTGGAACTCCTCGAAGCTGATCGGGATATGCCGGATCTCGCGCCCGATGGCCCGCGATAGCTCGGCCGACATGTCTGCGAAGGTCATCAGCCGCGGGCCTGTCACCTCGTAGAGTTCGCCCTTGTGGCCCTCTTCAGTCAGTGCCGCGACGGCGACATCGGCAATGTCGTCGATGTCGATGATGGGCTCGGCGATATCGCCGCCGGGCATCGGAAGAACGCCGGCCAGGACCGGATCGCGAAGATAGCCCTCGGAGAAGTTCTGGGCGAACCAGGCGGCCCGGACGATCGTGAAGTCGATGCCGGAATTGCGAACCACCTCTTCGCCCAGCCGCGCGTGGTGTTCGCCGCGGCCGGAGAGCAGCACAAGGTGCTCGACGTCCACGTCTCGGGCCGTCTCGCAGAGGGACTCGAGCTTTTCCACGGCGCCCGGGAAGGCGAGATCGGGGAAATAGGTGACATAGGCCGCACGGGCCCCGCGCAGGGCCGGCGCCCAAGTCTCCGGCGCCTCCCAGTCGAAGGGCGTTGCGGAGCTGCGCGAGCCGCGGCGCACGGCAATGTCCAGAGTCTCGAGGCGGCTGGCGACGCGGCGGCCGGTCTTGCCGGTTGCGCCGATGACGAGGATCGATTGGTCTTTCATGGGGTATCTCCTTGGCTTTAGTATCGGTAGCCGAGGCATAAGCGCGGGGATGCTGCGCGGTATTGACCGGCGATGCCAGTCTTTTGACCGCCGTCGCCAATGCATCCGTCAGCGGTGGGAGATATCCTTGCGGTAGGTCGCGGGCGTCGTGCCGACCCAGCGCTTGAACGCGCGGGTAAAGGCGCTCTGCTCGGAGAACCCGGTAAGAAACGCGATTTCGGCCAGTGAATGGCTCTCGTCCCGCAAGAGCCCCTCGGCGAGGTCGCGGCGCGTTTCCTCGGTGAGGCTCTGAAAGCTCATTCCATGCTCGGAGAGGCGCCTGTGGAAGGACCGCGCGCTGAGCCCGAGGCCGCTGGCGATCTCGGCCATCTTCGGCGCCCCCTCGCTGAGCGCCTGGGCGATTGCGGCTTTCGCCTGCGCGACGAGCGCAGGCTCCCGGGTGATCTCGGACAGCTCCGCGTCGAGATGCGTGGTGAGGTATTGCGAGATTCCCTCGTCCCCGAGAATGTTGGGCCGGGCCAGCGTTTCATCGGCATAGAGGATCGCGTCGAGCTCGGCGCCGAAGCGCACCGGGCAGCCGAACCATGCCTCGTGCGCGGCGATCGAGCGCGGGGCGGGATGCTGGACCAGCACTTCCACGGGCACGACCGGGACCGGGCAGACCTGCCTTGCGATGGAGACCGCGCTCGCAAGGGTCGCCTCGTTCGACAGCCGCATTCCGAGGCGTCGCTCACCCGCCCGATGCAGGATGAAGAGCGTGCCCCCGGCGGCCGGCCGTAGCTCGTATTCGACGACGCTGGTCCACAGTCGCGCGTAGCGTTCCACCCGCGCATAGGAAGCTCCGAGTGTCGTGGCCGCCTTGAAGGCCAGCCCGAGCGCGCCGTATTCGTCAAGCCGCATGGAGGCGCCCGAGCGCACCGGCAGTTCGGTCACGTCGATCTGATCGGCGATTCTTTCGAGCATGTCGTAGTAGCTCTCGGCCGGAACCATCTGTCCGGAATCCCAGGGATCGTCGGGGGAGATACCGACACTGGCAAGGATTGCCGCAGCATCGACGCCATCGCCCGCCGCGGCGACCACCTTGCGCGCGAAGAGCGAAGTCACATACCCCATGCCCCGCATTCTACGATATGCGTAGTGAGCAGCCAAGTTTGCGGTGGAACGGGACGCGAAGCGAACTGGATGTTTTCTTTCCGCTAAATCGGTCGTCAATCGTGAAACTGCCGAATAGTCGCACAAGGTCGTAAAGAGCAGTGCTCCTCTCGTGCGCGAATGTCCGCAGTTATCACCTAGAACATCGAAAGCCGCCAGTCCGCTGCCGGCCCCTTTTTGCTGTTCGTTCAGCCGACAATGAAGGCCAGCTATCCAGGCAGCTGAGACGTTTGCTCTTTCAAACGGGCAAATGCTTTGAGGAGCGATCGTCAAAGCCGGATCGGTGCCTGCCGGTAAGCAGGATCAAGAAGAAGCCTCAGCTCTTGCACCCGTTGAAGGGTTGGTGCGGGATCGCTCCCTTGGGAGCAAAGCCTGATGAACTCGATCCAGGCACGTTCATTCTCGCTGAGGTCGCAGCTGTTATCGATCTCAACATCGCAGTGCTTGAGGGAAGACGTCATTTGCCGAAGATCCCCCTGATCGCAGCACGTGCTTTCATCGTGAGAGACGGATCGCTGTGATCGGAAGCGTTCCGGATCTCTTCGAGCCACGCAACTTCATTGCGGGTGACGATCGTTCCGAAGATCTGCTCGATCGCGGTCCCGGTCGTGTCACCGCCCAACTGCTCGAGGGCGAGCTTGAACAGCAAAGCCGGGTCGCATTCGAGTGCTTTCGCCAGACCGGGCACTCGGTCCAGTGGCAGCTTGTTCGAGCCGTTCTTGAACATCGAAAGCATGTTCGGCTGCACGAAGCCGGCCTCGATCGCGATCTCAAGCTGCGTTTTGCGCGGCTTCAGCTCAAGGATTCGCTTTTCCAGAAATGCTGCCAGGCGGGTGTCGGCATAGGGCCGACCTGCACGTTTTTTCATTTCACGCGGACTTTCTCGCTACAGCGATGCACGATTGCGTCGCTTGATTTCGATATAGCGAGGGGTCGACGGGGAATTTGCGGGATCAGCTTGCGACGACGTGGGGCTTCTCGCCGTCCTTTTCGTCAAGAATGTTGCCGGCATGCGATCTATAGCGTTCTTCATCGCGCGAAGGGTGACATCACCGTAGCTGTCGCCAGCCGTCCTGCTGGCATCGCTGCCCGTTGCTGGCCAAGTCGCCGGATCACGCGACGTCAGGTCCTATAGGCTCGCTCGTCTGCAGTGCGTATTCCGCACGCGTATGTGAATTGAGCCAACGGGCAAACTTCTCGGTCGCTTCCCCCGTCTTCTTGTTGCGCAATACAAGGTAGAACGCGTCTCTTGGGGTCAGGATTGGAAGACCTGCCGAGGTCAGGGCACCCGACGCGGCCAGTGCGCCTGTAATCGACCGCCAGCCCAGCATCATCCCATGTCCCTCCAGCGCAGCCTGCGTAGCCTGAACGTAGTTGGTGAAGGACTGGCCGCCGCCCCTGAGAACGGTTTGTCCTGTTCCTGCCAAATAGTCGGACCATGTCAACCAGGACGTCTCGGCTGACCTGACATGGAGAAGCGAAACCGCGTTCAAAGGGACCGCTCCTGCGAACCGGGTGCGTAAGGAAGGGGCGCAGACCGGTTCGACCACCTCGTCGAAGAGGTGGTGCACGACGCCGTCGCTCCAGCGCCCGTGACCGTAGCGGATCGCCATGTCAATTCCGTCCGTTAGCGTCGGAACGCCGGACTGCGTCGTGACGACGTTGACGAGGAAATCCGGATGTCCGCGATAGAACGCCGACAGGCGCGGCATCAGCCAGTAGGTCGCAACACCCACGGAACAGGCCACGGTGATTGTCTTTGCCCGCTCGGAATCCGCTTGCCGGAGCGAGTCGAGCATATCGGCGATCCGCGAAAGGCCGTCTGTCGTCACGGCCGCCAGCGCGTATCCAGCCTCGGTCGGCCGCGCCGGCCGAGTGCCGCGGTCGAGTAACCGGACGCCGATATGCTCTTCGAGCTGCCGCATCGCCTGGCTTATCGCGGGCTGGGTCACGTTGAGCTCCGCCGCGGCCGCCTGGACGGAACCGGATCGGACCACCGCGGCGAAGGCGGTCAGCAGGCGGAGTGGCGGCAGAGGGCGGTCCATAGCATAACCATCAGCTAATACTTCCTTTAGCACAATCGCGGTATCATGGCGCCCCTATGCGCCGCTAGCGTCGCCCTCGATAAGTCGAGTTACGAAGGGCGAATGATGGACGTTGCACAGATCGAGTCGGTGGTGCTGGATGAGAACGGGTTGACCGTGACGCTACCCGAAGATGGCCCAGCTTACTTTAACGCGTGGTGGCTGCGGGACAATTGCCCGACCTCCTTCGATCCGGAGACGCGGGAGCGGAGCTTCGACGTCTTCCATCACGAGACGACGCCGTGCCCCGCCGACGCAATGATCGACGACGGTGCTCTCATAGTCCGCTGGGCGGGAGAGGACCATGTCTCACGCTTTCCTTTGGGGCTTCTAAGGACATATGCCAGCGGTGCGCGCAGGTCCGATCCCGCCGACCTTCCGCGCAGGCCGTGGTTCGCAGATCACTACCCAGATATCACCCGCGTCTCGCATCCGGCACTTCTTGATGATGCCAGGGAGCGGCGGTGCTGGATGGAGGCGCTCCTGATCGAGGGCATTGCCATCGTCACCGACATGCCAGACACGGACGAGGCGCTGACCAGGACGGCGGGGCTACTGGGCACGATCCGGCCGAGTTTCTTCGGCGCCTATTTCGACGTGCGCACGCACATCAAGCCGACGAACCTCGCCTACACCGCGAGGGCGCTGGAACTGCACACCGATGTGCCGGCCGAGGAACTCGCACCAGGCATTCAATATCTACACTGTCGCCGCAATAGCGTTGAAGGGGGCCAGAATCTCTTTCTTGACGGGACCGCGGTGGCGAACGACCTGCGCAGCGCCGACCCGGAAGCTTTCCGTCTCCTCACCGAGATCGAGGTGCCCTTCTACAAGGAGCATGACGACATCGACATGCGCGCCCGTCACAATGTGATCGAACTGGACCACCATGGCGAGGTATCCGGCGTTACGATCAGTCAGCACATGGCCGACGTCTTCGACCTGCCGCAGCGGCTGTTGGACAGCTACTACCCGGCCTTCGTCAAGTTCGGCCGGATGCTTCAGGAGGAAGAATACGTGATGCGCTTCACGCTGGCAGCGGGCGAGTGCATCTCCTTCGACAATCATCGCATCGTCCACGGCCGCGCGGCCTACTCCGCTACGAGCGGCGAGCGCTATCTGCGCGGCACCTATACCGACCGGGGCGAACTGCGCGGCCTCTACCGCGCGATGGTGGCGGAAGGTCGCTTCAAGTGAAGGACACAGTTACCGACACCGACCTTCGGGCGTTGCGAACCGATCTCGCTGCTGCCTTTCGTCTGGCTGCACGCTTCGACTGGCACGAGTCGGTCGGGAACCATTTCAGCGTGGCTGTGTCCGATGACGGCCGCCGGTTTCTGATGAACCCGAAATGGCGCCACTTTTCCTCGATCCGCGCGAGCGACCTGCTGCTTCTGGACGCCGACGACCCGTCGGTCATGGACGGCCCTGACGCTCCGGACGCCTCCGCCTGGACGATCCACGGCACGCTCCATCGCGCGCGGAAGGATGTTCGCGTTGTGCTGCATTGCCACCCGCCCAACGCGACCGCGCTGGCCGCCCTCAAATCGCCCGCCCTGCCGCCGATCGACATGAACACGGCACGTTTTTATGGAGACGTCGCGATCGACTACGATTGCGGGGGGATCGCCGACGATGCTGCCGAGGGCGAGCGCATCGCCGCAGCGCTGGGCGACTGCTCGACGCTCCTCATGGCGAACCACGGGCTGACCTGCACTGGCGTTACCGTCGCGCAGGCCTTCGAACAACTGTATTTTTTCGAGAAGGCGGCCGGCACGGTTCTCAAGGCGCTCGGATCTGGGCAGGAACTCGGCGTGATGACCAAAGAGGTGGCCCGGCGCACTGCGGAGGGCTGGAAAGCCTATGCCGGGATGGCCGATGCGCATTTTGCCTACCTGAAATCCGTGCTGGACCGCGAAGAGCCGGACTATCGCCACTGATCCGATTTGGGCGATAATCGGAACACCGGATACACTATGCTATTGCGCGGCAATGGGAGACGATATGAAGACAGGCTTCATCGGATTGGGAAATGTCGGCGGCAAGCTGGCGGGGAGCCTTCTGCGTAACGGCATTCCGCTCTGGGTTCACGATCTCGATGCCGGACTGGTCGGAGACTTCGTCGCGCGCGGCGCGGTCGGCGACCAGTCGCCTGCCGCGATGATGCGCGTTTGCGATGTCGTTATCACTTGCCTTCCTTCGCCGGCAGCCTCCGCCTCCGTTATGGCCGAGATGCTACCCGAGATGGGACCGGGCAAGATCTGGATGGAGATGTCCACGACGGATGCAGACGAGATTCTGCGTCTCGGCGCGGAGGTGGAGGCGATGGGCGGCGTCGCGGTGGAATGCCCCGTCTCCGGCGGCTGCCACCGCGCGGATACCGGCAATATCTCGATATTCGCGGGCGGTCCGCGCAGCGCTGTCGAAGCAGTCATGCCGCTCTTGAAGCATCTCGGCCGCCGCATCCTGCACACCGGCGATCTCGGCACCGCATCGAAGCTGAAGGTCATGACCAACTACCTCGCCACGGTGCACCTCGTTGCGCTGTGCGAGGCAATGACGACGATGAGGGCCGCGGGCCTCGATCTCGCAACCACATACGAGGCGATCCGCATCAGCTCCGGCACCTCTTTCGTCCACGAAACCGAGAGCCAGCTTATCCTGTCGGGCTCTCGCGACGTGAACTTCACATTGGACCTTGTCATGAAGGATATCGGGCTGTTCCAGAAACTCGCCGAGGCAGGTGGTGTGCCGCTCGAGATGTCGCCGCTGCTCATCGAGATCATGTCCGATGGTCAGCGGCGGTATGGTCATGCCGCGCAATCCGACCGCATCATCGAGCGGCTCGAGGATGCCACCGGCCTGAAGGTCCTGGCAGACGGGTTCCCCATGGAGTTGGTCGACGACGAACCCGAAGAGCAAGGTTACGAGATCTTGCGTCCGGCATCTCCGGCGGTCGCGGCTCAATGACGATGGACGCGCTCCGCTTCTATGTTGGAGGCCAGTGGATCGAGCCGCTCGGTCGCGAGACAATGCCGATAATGGACCCCGCGACCGAAGACCGGATCGGCACCGTGTCGCTGGGGACGGCGGCGGACGTGGACTGTGCGGTGCGGTCCGCCTCAGACGCCTTCGAGACCTTCGGCCGCTGGTCGAAGCCGGATCGGCTCGCCTTGCTGCGGCGAATTCGCGAACTGACGGCCGAGCGGCGAGAGGATCTCGCCCAGGCCATCTCGCGCGAGATGGGCGCACCGATCACCATGGCGCGCGACATGCAGGCGGAAGCAGGGATAGGGCACGCCGATGGTTTCATCGAGGCGCTTGAGGCACAGGAGGAACGCTGGACCCTGTCGAACGGCGACACGTTGTTGCGGGAACCCATCGGGCCCGCGGGCCTGATCACGCCTTGGAACTGGCCGATCAACCAGATCGCGCTTAAGGTCTTGCCGGCGCTCGCCACCGGATGTCCCGCAATCCTGAAACCGTCCGAGCACACGCCGCTTTCTGCGGTTATCTACGCCGAGATACTGCATGAGGCGGGCGTGCCTGCCGGCGCATTCGCTCTTGTCAACGGCACGGGCCAAGAGGTGGGCGACGCGATCGCCCGCCATGCAGGCCTTGCCATGGTGTCGTTCACCGGATCGACCCGAGCGGGCGTTTCGGTCAGCAAATCCGCGGCGGACAGCGTCAAGCATGTGACGCTGGAACTGGGAGGCAAGTCGCCAAACCTTGTCTTCGCCGATTGCGGCGCCAACCTCGAGGCACGTGTTCGTGCCTCTGTCGCCGAGTGCTTCCTAAACACCGGCCAGTCCTGTGACGCGCCGACGCGCCTCATCGTCGAACGCGCCTGCTACGACGCGGTAGTGGAGATCGCCAGCGTAGCCGCCGAAGAAACTGATGTTGGCGACCCCCGTGCCGAGGGCGACCATATCGGCCCGCTTTTCGACCGCCTGCAATGGGACCGCGTCCAAGCGCGCATCTCGCAGGGCATTTCGGAGGGCGCACGCCTTGTCGCGGGCGGCCCCGGCAGGCCCGAGGGGCTGAACAGGGGATGGTATGTCCGACCAACCGTATTCGCCGATGTCCGAAACGACATGGCGATTGCAAAAGAGGAAATCTTCGGCCCGGTCCTGTCGATCATTCCGGCGAAGGACGAAGAAGAAGCCGTCGCCATCGCCAACGACACGCACTTCGGCCTCGCGGCCTATGTCCAGACGGGCGATCCAGCCCGGGCCGAACGGGTCTCGGGGCGGCTGCGCGCGGGCGCGGTTCATGTCAACGGTGGCAGTCTTGGCTGGGGCACGCCGTTCGGAGGCTATAAGGCCTCCGGAAACGGCCGAGAGGGCGGCACAATGGGGCTCGAGGACTACCAGGAAGTGAAGAGCCTACACTTCGGCTGACATCGTGTCCGTTATCGGCGGAACCATGTTCGGCGCTTGCGCGGCTTCGACTCGAGGATTCGCTTTTTCAGGAATGCTGCCAGACGGGTGTCGGCATAGGGCCGGCCTGCACGTTTCTTCATTTCACGCGGACTTTCTCGCTACAGTGACGCATGATTGCGTCGCTTGATTTCGATATAGCGAGGGGTCGACGGGGAATTTGCGGGATCAGCTTGCAATGACGTGGGGCTTCTCGCCGTCCTTTTCATCAAGAGTGATTGCCGGCATGCGATCTATCGCGTTCTTCATCGCGCGAAGGGTGACATCACCGTAGCTGTCGCCAGCCGTCCTGCCGGAGTGGCCTTGCATGGCGTCGAGAATACGACTGTCAATTCCGTTTTCCCTACCGATCGTCTTGAAGCGATGGCGCCATGCGTGGTTGGGCTGCACTCCGACTGGGATCAGGTCATGGGAACTCAACCAGTTCCGTAGTCTTCCCTGAGCAGTGTCGACCGCTGTTCTGGGAGGAGCGCCATTCGTCGTGTTCAGAAATAGCGGTCCGATTGCTGTGTCTTTAACAAAATCGAGAAATCCCTCCGCGATGATCTGATCATGTAGCGGCACGTCGCGATGACCGCCGGCCTTCACTGTTCCGGCTTCGGGGGTGATCCGAATTGCCCAGATCCCGTCCTTCTCGAAAACATCCTGACGGCGGAGTTGTAGTATTTCACCCACGCGGGCACCTGTAAGCGCACAGAGCAGGGGCGCCCATCTTTTAGCACTGGCTAATTTCGGGCTCTCCCTGCCTTTTTGGCGATGGGCCCTGGCAAACCTCAGGATTGCGACCGCTTCGTCGTTGCGAAAGCCTCGTTCTCGCGTCGACGGCTTACGATCGACTCGTATGGATACTTTCTCAGCGGGATTGTCCGAGATTTTGTCGTTGGCGACCGCCCACCTGAGAACAGCGTTTAGAGCCGCCAGGTTCACTGCCTTGATCGTGCGAGGCGAAAGGCCGGCCGCCAAGCTTCTGTCTTTCCATGCGATGATATCGGCCTTCGTCAGGCGGTTGGCGTCATCGTGGCCAAGCTGTGAAACCAGCTTCTTGAAGACAGGTGTCCAACGCTTTCGTGCTCCGTGCCCCTTTCCAGCCGCTTCTCGCTCTTTAAGGTAGCCTTCATACAACCCAATAATCGAAATGGGCTCTTGCACGATCTCATTCGACTTCGCATTGGCGAGGACGGGATGGACCGGTTCCCCGGAAAAGTTGCCCTCGTTGCGTTCATCTTCACGTGCTATCGCCTCGAGTTGTGCTGCCGCTAGCTTCATCGCGATAGTTCGCCATTCTTCACTTCCATATTCCGCATTGTGGTTGCCGCGTTGCCGGAATATTTCGACGGCCCATCCAATCGTCGCCGCCATTTCGTCATTCTGCGCAGCGCCCGCGGCTGCTCGTATTAGGACTTTGCGAAAAGCCGGTCGTGTTGCACTGATATCAGCGATTTTCTCTTGGTGCGGATACGCTCGGCTGGCGCTGTCATGGTTCAGTTCCGAGAAGTAGTGCGCGATAGCCATCTGCTCGATTGTGAGCGGGTAGTTCGCCCGAATTCCCAGTGAGAGTTCGATGCGGTCTCCGTGAAGGCGGCGCCTGGCATCATCGATTTGCTCGTTCCATTCTGCGATCACAGCGTGCAGAGCGTTCTGGGCCGTCCGTTTGTCCGGACCAAGGGGCCTGCGAAATTCTGTCTTGCCGTCGAAGAATGGTCGAAGCTCTTCTGGAATGACCTTCCGCGCGAAATATCGACCATCGCGTAAGAGGAGATTTCGGATGTTCCCGGCCATTGAATGAACCTGATTTGTAACGCTGTTTGTAACATCACAATGGGCATAAGCCCCTGTCAGTCAACAAGATTCAGCGATATCAATGGGTTGGAATGGTGCTGCCGGAGAGATTTGAACTCTCGGCCTCTCCCTTACCAAGGGAGTGCTCTACCCCTGAGCTACGGCAGCGTGTCCGGAAAAACGTGAGCGGCTTCTGCCACAAGCCTTTTTCAGTTGCAAGGCGTAATCGGCAGCAATTCGGCCGGCTCTTTGCACGGTGCCGGAAATCGCGTTACTCATGGGTATGACGACGAAATCGCCCGAAGACCGGCGCAAGGACCGGCTCGCCCAGCAGTTGCGCGCGAATCTGGCGCGTCGCAAGGCGCAGGCTCGCGCCAAGCGGGCAGGCGAGGCGGACGATCGGCCGGAGGGCCTGGAGCCCGCTGGTGCCGACGCGCCGGACCGGAGCGAAAACGGCGAGAGCTAGAAGTCCGGCCTAGAAGACCGCGAGGTATTTCAGCAGGGACAGGATGCCGATGATGATGACGATGATCTGTGCGATCTGGCGGGCCTTCGCATCGAGCGGCAGGCGCTGGATCAGCCAGAGCACCAGAACGATGACGAGAAAAGTGATCAGGATTCCGATGAGTATGGACATGGCGCTTTCTTAATGCCGGAGCGACTGTCCGGCGTGGTTCGGCTGGAGCATTCGGGATATAGAATGGCCGGGCCCGGCGAAGGTTCCCGGTGACCTGTCGGCGGGCCGCCTTGAACCGGACAAAACCATGGGCTAAACGCCCGGAACCGCAAATTCGGCCGTAATGCCTTTCCCGCCGGGGACGGCGGGTCGCTCGAGGGGATTGGGAAAACTTCATGGACCAGATCAGGGTTACCGGCGGCAATGCGCTCAACGGCGTCATTCCGATCTCCGGCGCGAAGAATGCAAGCCTGCCGCTGATGATCGCGAGCCTGCTCACCGACGATACGCTGACCCTGGAAAACGTGCCGCATCTGGCCGATGTCGAATCGCTGATCCGCATTCTTTCCAATCACGGCGTCGACTATTCGGTGACCGGCCGCCGGCAGGCGGAGGCGTCCGACTATGCGCGCACCGTGCATTTCACGGCGCGCAACATCGTCGACATCACGGCGCCCTACGAACTGGTCTCGAAGATGCGGGCGAGTTTCTGGGTGATCGGGCCGCTTTTGGCGCGGATGGGCGAGGCGCGGGTCTCGCTGCCGGGCGGCTGCGCCATCGGCACGCGGCCGGTCGATCTGTTCATCCATTCGCTGGAGGCGCTGGGCGCCGATATCGAGATCGAGAACGGCTATGTGCATGCGAGCGCGAAAAACGGGCTGATCGGGGCGGATTACACCTTCCCGAAGGTCTCGGTCGGCGCGACGCATGTGGCGCTGATGGCGGCGTCGCTCGCCAAGGGCGACACTATTCTGCGCAATCCGGCGCGCGAACCGGAAGTCGTCAACCTGGCCGATTGCCTGAACGCCATGGGCGCGAAGATCGAAGGCGCGGGTTCCGAGGAAATTCGCATTACCGGCGTCACCTCGCTTTCCGGCGCGCGGCATCGCGTCATTCCCGACCGCATCGAGACCGGCACCTACGCCATGGCCGTCGGCATGACGGGTGGCGATGTGGTGCTGAGGGGCGCAAGAGCGGAGCTGCTCGACAGCGCGCTCGACGTTTTGCGCGGTGCAGGCATCGAGATCACAGATGTCGAGGACGGTATCCGGGTCTATCGCAACGGCAACGGCTTGATGCCCGTCGATGTGCGCACGGATCCCTATCCGGGTTTTCCGACCGACCTCCAGGCGCAGCTGATGGGGCTGATGACACGGGCGAGCGGTACGTCCCACATCACCGAGACCATCTTCGAGAATCGCTTCATGCATGTGCAGGAACTGGCGCGGCTCGGCGCGGATATCTCGCTCAACGGCCAGACGGCGACTGTCACGGGCGTGCCGGTGCTGAAGGGCGCGCCGGTCATGGCGACCGATCTGCGCGCCTCGGTGTCGCTGGTGATCGCCGGACTGGCCGCTGAAGGCCAGACGACGGTCAATCGCGTCTACCATCTGGATCGCGGTTTCGAACGGTTGGAAGCCAAGCTGCAGGCCTGCGGCGCGGATATCGAACGCGTTTCCACCTGACATCCGGACAGGATAGCAGTCTCGAGGCCAGAACCGTCCTTTGGTCCGGTTGCGTTGCAGCATGGAAAGCCGTATCAGCACAGAAAATCGGCGCTGTGCGCCAAGTCTTTTCTGGACCCGAGGACGATGGACCGGCTGAAACTCATGGCCCTGGATGCTGAAGACCTCGCCGTTATTTCGGCGCAGGTCCAGGACGCCGTGACGAAATCCGATGCGATCGACTATCGGCCCCGCGAAAAGCGCTTCACGCTGATGATCAACCGGTTCGCCTGGGACCAGGCGGATAATACGGCGCGCTCGGGCAAGAATTACGAGCGCCGCCAGGCGGTTCTGTCCTTTGCGCGGGTGCAGACCGTGCGGACGAAAGACATCAGGCGCGACGGCGACCAGGTTCTGGCGCTGCTGGCGATCCGCTTCGAGGAAACCGATGCGCCGGCCGGACGGATCGAACTGGTCTTCGCGGACGGGCCGCTGATCCATCTCGAAGTCGAATGCGTGGAGGCGCAGATGGAAGACCTGGGCGCAGCCTGGGAAACGCGCTTCAAGCCGCGCCATCCCGCAAGCTGATCCGGCGGAGACCAGACGTGCCGCTTTTTCTCGATGCCAGTGCCGACGATTTCGAATCCCGCTTCCGGGCGTTGCTTGCCACCAAGCGGGAAGTCTCGGACGACGTGGACGCGACGGTGCGTGCGATCCTGGAGGATGTCCGGGCGCGCGGCGACGCGGCGGTGGCCGACTACACGCAGAAATTCGACGGGTTCGATTTGTCCAATATGCCGATGCAGGTCGGCGGACGCGAGATCGAGGAAGCGATGCTGACCGCCGACGACTCCGTCGTCGAGGCGCTGAGACTGGCGCGCGACCGCATTCGCTCGCATCACGAACGGCAATTGCCGAAGGACGATGTCTATACCGACCCGATCGGCGTGAAGCTCGGATCCCGCTGGACGGCTGTCGAAGCTGTCGGCCTCTATGTTCCGGGCGGGACGGCCTCTTATCCGAGTTCCGTCCTGATGAACGCCATCCCGGCCGTTGTCGCAGGGGTCGAGCGCATCGCGATGGTGGTGCCGTCGCCGAAGGGCGTTCTCAACCCGCTGGTCCTCGTCGCCGCGCATCTCGCCGGGATCACTGAGATCTACCGGATTGGCGGCGCGCAGGCCGTGGCCGCGCTCGCCTACGGCACCGAGACGATCGCGCCGGTCGCCAAGATCGTCGGGCCGGGCAATGCCTTCGTCGCGGCCGCCAAGAGGCGTGTCTTCGGAACGGTCGGTATAGACATGATCGCCGGCCCGTCGGAAGTCCTGGTCATGGCGGATGGCGAGAACGATCCCGACTGGATCGCCGCGGACTTGCTGGCGCAGGCGGAGCATGACGTCTCGGCGCAGTCGATCCTGATCACCGATGACCGGGATTTCGCGGGTGGCGTGGCCGATGCTGTCGAAGCTCAGTTGAAGACGCTGCCGCGCGGCGAGACAGCGGGCGCCAGCTGGCGCGACTTCGGCGCCATCATCACCGTGCCGTCCATCGATGGCGAGCAGGCTTTCGCCATCGCCAACCGGATCGCCGCCGAACATCTGGAACTGGCCTTCGAGGGCGCGGAAGCGGCGGTCGAGAAGGTGCGCAATGCCGGCGCGATCTTCATCGGCCGCTATACGCCGGAAGTGATCGGCGACTATGTCGGCGGATCGAACCATGTGCTGCCGACGGCGCGTTCGGCTCGGTTCTCATCGGGGCTTTCCGTCCTCGACTTCGTCAAGCGGACCTCGATCCTGCAGCTCGGGCCGGATCAGCTGCGCGAACTCGGGCCGGCGGCGATCGCGCTCGCCGAGGCAGAGGGACTCGGCGCGCATGGCAAATCCGTCTCCATTCGGCTCAATCTCTAGGTTGGCGTCCGGCGATGGGAGACGAGGAAACATTCGGACCCGATGCGCGACTGGTCGATGTCGTTCTCGACGAGTCGATCGGCCGGTCGACGCCGGATGTCGAGCATGAGCGCGCGGTCGCCATTTTCGACCTGCTGGAGGAAAACAGGTTTAAGGTCGTCGGCGACGAGACCGGCGGGCCCTACAAATTGTCGCTCTCCATCGTTGACGGGCGGCTGGTCTTCGACGTGACGCGCGGGAACGACGAAAAGGTCGCCACGCATATCCTCGCGCTCGGACCGTTCCGGCGGATCATCAAGGACTACTACATGATCTGCGACAGCTATTACGAGGCGATCAAGATGTCGACGCCGGGCCAGATCGAGACGATCGACATGGCGCGGCGCGGCGTTCACAATGACGGCTCGCAGACTTTGATGGACAGGCTGGCCGGCAAGCTGGCGATGGATTTCGACACCGCGCGGCGGCTCTTCACGCTGGTCTGCGTGCTGCATTGGCGCGGCTGAAACAGGCGAAACGCCGGATCCTCACGGGATTCCGGGCATTAAACTGTTGTCGCACAGAAGCGGACACTATATGAGATGCCGGAACAACAGGCTGCGCCCTAAAGGCAGCCTTTTTGCATTGGAAGAAAAGAGACCGAATGGCGAAAGAAGAAGTCCTTGAATTCCCCGGTGTGGTCACGGAGTTGCTGCCGAACGCCACGTTCCGGGTGAAGCTGGAAAACGAACACGAAATTATTGCCCACACCGCCGGCAAGATGCGCAAGAACCGTATCCGGGTTCTGGCCGGCGACAAGGTTCTTGTCGAAATGACGCCTTACGACCTGACCAAGGGTCGCATCACCTACCGTTTCAAATAGTTCTTCGCGAAGGGACGATATGTCCCGGGGCATCTCCGCGAGACAGAGTTTCAGGCGACCATGAGCGAATACCAGAAACTTGTGCTGGCATCGGGGTCGCCGCGGCGCGTCGAACTGCTCGAACAGGCCGGCATCGAGCCGGACCGGCTGTTCCCGACCAATATCGACGAGACGCCCCAGAAGTCGGAACATCCGCGCTCGCTGGCGCGGCGACTGAGCCGGGAGAAGGCGGAGAAGGCCTGGGGACATCTGCGCGACGACGACACGCATCACGACGCCTTCGTGCTGGCGGCCGACACCGTGGTTTCGGTCGGGCGGTTGATCCTTCCCAAGGCCGAGGTTCATGACGAGGCGGCGCAGTGCCTGCGGCTCCTGTCCGGACGCAACCACAAGGTCTATACCGGGCTCTGCCTGATCACCCCGAAAGGCAAGATCCGCCAGAAGATCGCCGAGACGCGGGTACGCTTCAAACGCGTCACCTCGGAGGAGCGGGAAGCCTATCTCGCTTCCGGCGAATGGCGCGACAAGGCCGGTGGCTATGCCATCCAGGGGTTGGCCGGCACCTTCGTGGTGCGTCTTGTCGGCTCCTACACCAATGTCGTCGGGCTGCCGCTCTACGAGACGGTCTCGCTGCTGGGCGGCGAGGGCTACAAGGTGCATTTGAACTGGCTTCAGGCGGGAGCGTGACCTGCTGATGAGCGCGAAAATCGAACCGCTCAGGCCGAAGCGCAAATGCCCGGAATGCGGCAAGGAATCGAAGCGCGAGACCTATCCCTTCTGCTCGCAGCGCTGCAAGGATATCGATCTCAACCGCTGGCTTTCCGGCAGCTATGCCATTCCGGTAACCGAGGCCGAGGAAAATCTCGACGACGAGTAGCCGCGGCAGGAACCGGTGGCGAAACCTTCTTGAAAGCGGTTAGAGTGCTTCCGGGAGGAGCGCATGGCTAACCGCGAAGACAGCCCTTTTTCCTGTGCCTCGCCGCCCTGCATGGCGCATGAGCTTGCCGACGGGCAGGATGGCAGTTTCTTTGTCGTCGACGAGGAACAGCGGCGCGACGTCGCGCGCTGGCGCAAATCCGAACGCGAACGGCTGATCGCAGCGAGGCTTGCCTATTCCGCCGACGCCAGGAACCGGTGGTCCGAGGAAATCGCGGCCGGCGTTGCGGGGTTCGCCGGAAATTTCTCGGGCCGCATCGTCAGCTTCTACTGGCCGTTCCGCGGCGAACCCGATCTTCGTCCTCTGATGCAGACTGTCTGGGAGCAGGGTGGCGAAGCTGCCCTTCCGATCGTCGTCGAGAAAGGAAAGCCGCTCGTCTTCCGGACGTGGCGGCAAGGCGAGGTGCTCGAAAAGGGTGTCTGGAATATCCCCATTCCGAGCGGCGGGCGGGAGGTTGTGCCCGACATCGTGCTGGCTCCCGTCGTCGGGTTCGATGGCGACTGCTATCGGCTGGGCTATGGCGGGGGTTTCTTTGATCGTACCCTGGCGGCCATGGCGGCGATGCCGCTGGCGATCGGTGTCGGCCATGAATGCGCCCGGATCGCGACGATCTTCCCGCAACCGCATGACGTGCCGATGGACGCGGTCGTGACGCCGGGCGCGATTACCTTGCGGCAGGTCGATCGCGGCCTCTCTGGGTGACGTTGCGTCAGGGTGCCTGTGCCGAAAAATGTAATCATTACAAGGCGGTTTGCCTCCGCGATTTAATGAAGTCTTCGTTTTTGTAAGCGACTGTCGGCTGTCGCAACTCGCGGGCGCATGACGCTGCCGGCGAAACTGTCCGGTGCACCGCGTCGTGAACGCGTCCCCGGCGTCGAATGCCTGTTTCTGCCCCAGAGCGAGAGTATCGAGTTGTACGCTTCCCGATCGAAATCCGGTCATCCGAAAACCGAATCCGTCGTCGGCTATCTGGAAGGCTTCCGGAAGGAACGACGGCTGCTGATCGTCCTGTTCGTCATTGCCGGTCTGGTCTCTCTCTATTTCGCCGGGGTCGGATCCAAGCTGATGGGATCGGCGCTGCTGCACGCGTTGCCGCCCTTCGGGGTCGCGCTGGCCCTGTTCTCGGTGCTTATCGCCATCGAGGTCTATCGCTCGATGTCGCAGAAGCTGATCAATCTCTACGGCGTCCATGCGATGGTCCGGCACCAGAACCGCGTCGATCCGCTGACCGGCGCCTTGTCGCGTGTCCGCTTCCTCGAGACGTATCGAGAGACGCTGGCGAAGCACAGCAAGCGCGGCTCGGTGGCGCTGGTGGTCTTCGACGTCGATCACTTCAAGCATCTCAACGACAGTTTCGGCCATCCGGCCGGGGACCAGGTCCTCGAGTTTTGCGTTCAGGCGGCGCAAAGCTCCTTCCACGACACGACGATCGGCCGTCTTGGCGGCGACGAGTTCGCGCTATTCATCGCCCATGACGAAGAGATCAGCGATTCCTATCTCGCAAGCGCCTGCGATGCCTTTCTCGCGAAATTGCGTGAGGGACTATTCCTAAGCGGCCGCCGCTTCGGGGTCTCCGCCTCGATCGGGATCGCGATGTCGCCGCGCGACGACACCAGCTTGCAGGTGCTTATGTCCTATGCCGACATGGCTCTTTATCAGTCCAAACGCACCGGCCGCGCCCGCTGGACGGTGTTTGCCCCCGACCTTCTTGGCGATGTCCGCCATGAGCGCTTCCTGGAGCGCGAATTGCGCGCGGCGATCCTGCTGAAGCAATTATCCGTCCATTACCAGCCGATCGTCGATCAGGATGGAAAGCTCAATTCGCTGGAGGCTCTGGTGCGCTGGGACCACCCGGTGCGGGGCCGGATCAGCCCGGACAGCTTCATCCCGATCGCCGAGAAATCCAGTCTAATTCACGATCTGGGCCTCAGCGTGCTCGCGCAGGTCTGCCGCGACCTGCCGTCGCTCCCCGACGTGCCGGTCAATGTCAATGTTTCGGCGCGGCAATTCCGGCTGGGCGATTTTCAGCGCGATTATATGGGCGTTCTCAATAAATACTCGGTCGATGCGTCGCGCATTGTCCTGGAGATCACCGAGAGTTTTTCCCTGGAAACCTCCGAGCGGTTCATCGGGCAGATCACGGATCTGCGCGAAGCCGGTTTCCGGATCGCGCTGGACGATTTCGGGCTTGGATATTCCGAGTTCAACCAGCTTCGCCAGTTGCCGTTCGACATCATCAAAATCGACAAGTCCTATATCCAGAATATCGGCCTCGACCGCGTCACGGATGTCTTCGTCAATGCCGTCGTGCAGGTCGCGGTGCATCTCGACCGCTCCGTCGTTGCGGAGGGAATCGAGGGGCCCGATGACCGCATCCGCGCGGCGGCGGCAGGATGCAGGCTCTTCCAGGGCTATCATTTCCTCGCGCCCAGCCCGGCCGCCGAGATCGCCAGGATCTATTGCTCGGCCGATCATGGGCAGCACGGCTGTTGCGCGCCCGGCCACGCGGAAGTGGCCTGAGCGGTCAACTAGCCGTGATTCCCTGCGGCGAAGTTGTGAATACGTGTGATGGGCGAACCCTTTATGGTGCGGGAAACTATCGAAAGCCGTGAGGTTGCCCGTGCCCGTCTATCGCTACCCCGTCCCGCCCGCGTCCGAAATCACTCCGAAATCCGCCATTCTCAACCGTCGCGCCTTCATGGCGGGCGCCGCCGGCCTGGCCCTCGGCGGGTCAGTCCTGCCGTCTTCCGCCGGGATGATGAAGCTGAAAACCGTCCCGAGCGAGTTTTCGACCGACGAGGCGCCGAATTCGCTCGATGACATTTCCGGCTATTGCAATTTCTACGAATTCGGCACCGGCAAGGGCGATCCGGCGGAATATGCCGGCAAGCTGACGACGCGTCCCTGGACGATCGAGGTCGGCGGACTGGTCAACAATCCGGGCACGATCGATATCGAGGACCTGCTGACGGACTACACGCTGGAGGACAGGGTCTACCGGCTGCGCTGCGTCGAAGCGTGGTCGATGGTGGTGCCTTGGGTCGGCATTCCGCTCGCGAGCATCATCGACAAGTTCGACCTCCAGGGTAGCGCCAAATATGTCGCCTTCGAAACCCTCGTGCGGCCGTCGGAGATGTGGGCGCAGGACTCCGGCTATCGCGTCCTGCCGTGGCCCTATGTGGAAGGCCTGCGTCTCGACGAGGCCATGCACCCGCTGACCATCCTCGCCGTCGGCCTGCATGGCGAGGTGTTGCCGAACCAGAACGGCGCGCCGGTGCGGCTCGTCGTGCCTTGGAAATATGGCTTCAAGAGCATCAAGTCGATCGTCAGGATCAGCTTCACCGAAAAGGAACCGCCGGCGACCTGGAACATCCAGAACCCGCGGGAATACGGCTTTTATTCCAACGTCAATCCGACCGTCGATCACCCGCGCTGGAGCCAGGCATCGGAACGGCGCATCGGCGCCGGTCTGTTCGCCAAACGCGTCGAGACGCAGATGTTCAACGGCTATGGAGACCAGGTGGCGTCGCTCTATGACGGCATGGACCTGAAAAAGTTCTTCTGACGTCATGGCACAATCGAAACTCTGGACCGCCACGCCGGAATGGGCCGTCTATGCGGTCGGGCTCGTCCCGGCGGTGGACCTGTTCGTCCGGGCGTTTTCCAATGCGCTTGGCGTCGACCCGCTACGGGTGCTGGAAAACGGGCTCGGCGAATGGGCGCTGCGCTTCCTGATCCTCGGGCTGGCCGTGACGCCCTTGCTGCGGTTCGCGCGCATCAATCTGGTCAAATACCGGCGGGCCCTCGGGCTCATCGCCTTCATCTATGTCGTCCTGCATATCGGGGTCTATCTGGCGCTCGACAAGCAGTTCTTCTGGGGCGAGATCGGCAAGGACATCATCAAGAGGCCCTATATAACCATCGGCATGGCGGCTTTCCTGATGCTGGTTCCTCTGGCCGCGACCTCCAACCGTTATTCGATCCGCAAGCTCGGCTCGGCGGGATGGCGCAACCTGCATCGACTGGTTTATCCGGCGGTGCTCGCCGGCGCGATCCATTACCTGTTGCTGGTCAAGGCCTGGCCGCCGGAGCCGATCATCTATCTGCTCATCGTGCTGGCTCTTCTCGGGATACGGCGGATCAAACCGGTCCGGCGCACCCGCGCCGCCGCGTGACAGGGTTGGCGTTGCAGCAATGGCCGGAGAAGGATTTCCCCGGCCATCCCATGCAAGTCACCGCGACCTAGCTGTCGGTTTCCTCAGTCGTCGGCGCTTCTGCACCTGCCGTTTCCTCCTCGGCGTCGAGCGCCTCGCGCATCTGGTCCATCTTGCCATAGGCGTCGTCGACGCCGAGCAGGTCTTTCGCCCAGCCCAGCATTTCCGCGTCGACATAGTCTTCGGTGCCGTATTCGGCGACGCGGTTCTCGTTTGCCGCCGAGAGAAGGGCCTCGGTCAGGGCTTCGTCGGTGACCTGATCGGCCAGTTGGTCGATCTGCTCCTGCGCAGTTTCGGCCTGCTGCTGCCGGCCGCCGAGCGTCGTTGCCTCCTGGCTGGAAAGCGCCGAATTGATCGCGCCGATCTCGTCCTGGACGTTTTCGGCCTCTTCCGTGTTCAGAGAGGACAGATCCAGGTTTTCCAGGTCGCTCAGGCGGCTTTCGAGGCTGTCGATATCCGGATCGACCGGAGAGAAGCCGTCATAGGTCGTCAAGCCGCCATAGACGGACGCGACCGTGTCCGCGAAGGCGTCCAGGGCGGGGGCGAGATTGGCCAAGGCTTCCTCGAGGGATTCCGTGGCCTTCTCGTAATTGATCGACGCCATCATGTAGGACTGGATTGCGCCGAGACGTGGATCCTTGGCGTTCATATAGGCCATGTAGTTGCGGTTGAGCGAGTTGAGCCCGGCCAGCTTGGCACGGAAATTCTTCTCCTTGGCGGGCTTTTGATGCGGCGTGGGCACGCTTGCCAGCTGGATCTTCGCGGTCGGCGCCTTGGTTGACGGCTTGCTTCTGGAGGCGGTCTTCGTCCTGGTTTTCTCGCGGCCGAATGTCAGCCCGAGACCGCCCAGCAGCGACTTGCCGTTGTTCTTGGAAGCCGAGGATTTGGATTTCGCGGACAGGGCGCCAAACAGGCCGCCGGACTTGCCATGTCCGCCGCCGATGCCTTGACCGTTGCTCCGGCTTCCGGCCGATGCGCTGTTGCCGCCGGCATTACCGCCGCCTTTTCCGCCACCGTTACCACCCCCGTTGCCGCCGCCATTGCCTCCTCCGTTGCCGCCACCGTTTCCGTTTCCATTGCCGGCCTGTGCGCTGGCGACTGTGCCGAAATCGTATCCGGCCGATGACGGAAGATCCGCGATCGCAGTCACGGCGAAAACGATGCTGGTGGTGAGAGCGAGTGCCTTTGTGCGGCGGAGATGCATGAGTCGGTTCCTTGGTTTTATGGTTCCCACGAATCAAAGTTACCCTAGGTAATGGTTTCGGGTGGTTAACGAACAATCAAGGATTTTAACGAGCGGTAACGCGCCATCGTCGGCCGGTGCGTTGCATCGCGCCATCAAGCGGACTACATGCGGTCCACCAGCCGGCCGGGCGGCCGCGCCCTGCCAGATGCCGAAAGGCGGCGGGCGAGGAAAGTCCGGGCTCCATGGAGACACGGTGCCGGATAACGTCCGGCGGGGGTGACCCTAGGGAAAGTGCCACAGAAAGCAAACCGCCCCGCCTGCCTTTCTCGCCGAAACGGCGACGGGAAAACAGGCGGGGCAAGGGTGAAAGGGTGGGGTAAGAGCCCACCGCATGGCTGGCAACAGGCATGGCATGGCAAACCCCACCGGGAGCAAGACCGAATAGGGACGGCGCAGGGCTTCGGCCCGATCCTGTTTCCGGGATGCCGTCCGGGTAGGTTGCTAGAGGCGGGCAGCAATGTCCGTCCCAGAGGAATGGCCGTCACGGTGGCGACACCGTACAGAACCCGGCTTACAGGCCGGCTGGTTTTTTCTATTTACGTGTCCCAGACGACCGGGACGCTTAACGGGCCCCTGAAGGCCCAACCGACGAAGGGGATGTCGGTTTCGCCGGCAAGCCGGAGGCCCGGAATCCGGTCGAAGAGTTTTGGCAACGCCACCTGGGCGATCAACGCACGCGAAGCCCATGCGCCGGCGCAGAAATGTGGACCGGCGCCAAACGAGATCGACTGCGACAGATCGCGCGCGATCCGGAATTCCTCCGGTTCGTCGAACACCGTCTCGTCACGGTTGCCCGAGCCAAACATGAAGAAGAAGCGCTCATCCCGCTTGAGTTCGATGCCGTTGACCCGCGCGTCGCGGGCGATACGGCGCGGCGACATGCCGATGGGCGAGATCCAGCGCGCATATTCCTCGAAAGCGTCGAGCCAGGTCGCTTCACCGCTGCCGATCAGCGCCATCTGGTCCGGGTGGGCGAGTAGCGCCCAGGCGGACCCGGCGATGGCGTCGCGCGGCTCGTTCTGACCGCCGGAGATCGCCAGCTTGATGTTGGCGCGGATCTGGTCATCCGCGAGGCCCGCGCGCATCTGGACCGACAGCAGCGAATGATCCGGCGCGGATTCCACTTCGGGAATGCGTTCGTCGATATGCCGGTCGATGGAGGCGGTACAGTCATTGCAGCGCGCCTCGACCGCCGGGTCGCCCGCATAATTCGCGCAGCCGTCGATCATGCCCTGGCTGACCCGGTTCATCTCGGCGAAATCCATGTTGGTCAGGCCGGTTATCACCTTGAGCGCCTCGGCGGAGAGCGGCAGGGCGTAGTCTGCGACCAGATCGGCTTGTCCGCGCGATACGAGTCCGTCGAGAATTCGGTCGGCGGTGCGCTCAAACTCGGCCAGCCAGACATCGCGGACGGTCTTCGGCGAGACGGTTGGAAAGATTGCCTTGCGCTCGACGGCATGGGCATCGCCATCCTTGCGCATCAGGTTTTCGCCCATCAGGCGGGTCATGAGGCCCTGCGGCTGGTCCGAGGAGAAGATGTCGGTTTTCTTCTCGTTGGCGAAGATGTCGTCGCGGCGCGTCATCACGGTCGCGCCGAGCTGCGGCACGAAGGCTATGGGGCAATCGCGGCGCATGTTTTCAAGGTCGGGATAGGGGTCGCGCCAGAATGCGTCGAGATCGATCTCGTAGACCGGTGCCGTGGACACTGAACTCCTCCCAGGTTCGCGTGGTCCGCATCGGATGCCGGGCGGACGTGACTGTCAAGCCGCCGAATTCCGCCTCTTCAACGGTTCCTTAAGGTTAATGAGGACATAATGATCCATGCCCGCACTGTGCGCGGCCTCGGCGGCGAATGCGGAATGTGTGTCTTGCTCCCATTGATTCCCAAGCTTGCCCATGTTATCCCAGAAAGACGAAATTCGAACCGGGCAGGATTGCCTCCTCCATCAGGAATTGCACGCCGCTCGCAAGGGCCGGGCGAAGCGGGGCTCCTCGTCCCGCGCGGCGCCCTTCGTCCTCTACACGGCGCTTCTCGATGGTCGGCGCGAGGTGAAACCGCCCTGCGCGGCGCGATAAACGGAAAGTCTTTGTCGATGGCTTCGGGACGGGCCTTCAGCGGGACGGAAGCGGCGGGTGTTTGGCGTGGACCGGTTTCTGTCGAATGCGGTCAACAGGATCGATTCAAAGGGTCGGGTCTCGGTACCCGCCCTGTTCCGCAATGTGCTGCAGCGGCGTGGGCTGGGGGAGCTCTACGCGCTGCAGGCCATCGACATGCCGGCGATCGATGCCGGCGGGATGGACCTGCTGGAGCGCTACGAGACGCGCCTGGCGCAGGACGATCCGTTCCTGCGCGCATCCGACGACATGTCGATCTTCTGTCACGGGGATGGCGCTTTCCTGAAACCCGACGCGGAGGGCCGGATCAGCGTGACGGATTTCATCCGCGAACATACCGGCATCACCGACGAGGTCGCCTTTGTCGGGCGCGGCCATTTCTTCCAGATGTGGGAACCGGAGCGGTTCCGGGCATTTCGCGAAGAGGTGCGGGCGCGTCTGCGCGCACAGCGCGAGGCGCAGGCGTGAACGGGGAGCGCCACATTCCGGTCATGCTCGACGAGGTCGTGGCGGCGCTGAACCCGGCCGCCGGCGAGCACGTGGTCGACGGCACCTTCGGCGCAGGCGGTTATTCACGCGCGCTGCTCGAACTGGGCGCCGATGTCACCGGTTTCGACCAGGATCCCGATGTCATCCGAGATGCAGCGCCGATGCTGGCGGAATTCGAAGGGCGGCTGGATCTTGTGCACGCGCCATTTTCGCGGATGGACGAGCATTTTGACGCCGGGAGCATCGACGGGGTCGTGCTCGATATCGGCGTTTCGTCGATGCAGATCGACCAGGCGGAGCGCGGTTTCTCGTTCCAGAAGGACGGGCCGCTCGACATGCGCATGACGCAGTCGGGGCTGAGCGCCGCCGACGTGGTCAACAGTTTCGCCGTGTCCGATCTGACGCGCATTGTCGGTATTCTGGGCGAGGAGCGCCATGCGGGCCGCGTTGCCCGTGCAATCGAGAGGGAGCGCGCGCTCGGGCCGATCGAGACCACGAGGCATCTGGCGAAGGTCGTCGAGAAGGTGGTCGGCCGCGGGCCGAAGGATAAAATCCATCCGGCGACGCGAACTTTCCAGGGACTTCGCATCTTCGTCAATGACGAACTCGGCGAACTCGGCCGGGCGCTGTTCGCCGCCGAGCGCATTCTGAAGCCGGACGGTCGACTTGTCGTCGTCACCTTCCATTCGCTCGAAGACCGGATTGTCAAGCGCTTCTTCCAGGATCGCTTCGGCGGTACCGGCGGTTCCCGCCACATGCCGGAGGTCTCGGCCACGCCGGCGACGTTCCGTGCCGAGGGCAAGGCAATGATCAAGGCGTCCGACGCCGAGGCAGAGCGCAATCCGCGCGCCCGTTCGGCGAAGTTGAGGGCGGGCACTCGAACCGACGTCGCGGCGCAGCCAGCCGATATGGCGCTGTTCGGATTGCCGGACCTGCCGTGGCCGAAACGCAAAGGCGAGACAGGGAGAAGGATATCATGATCCGGATCGTCAATATCGTGCTCGTCGTACTGATGCTGGGCGCGGCAACATGGACCTATGCCGTCAAGCATCGGGCCGAGCGCAATGTCGCCGAGATCAACGAGCTCGAGCGGCGCATCAAGCTCGAAAAGGAATCAATCGACCTGCTGCAGGCGGACTGGGCCTATCTCAGCCAGCCCTCGCGGCTGAAAACGCTGGCCGACCAATATGGCGAGCAATTGCAGCTTCAGCAGACAGAACCGCAGCAGATCGTCCATCCGAACGAACTGCCGGCCGCGCCCGAAATTCCGCAGAATGACGGGATCGCCGACATCATCGCCAGCCAGATGCCGGACCAGCTGACCACCGGCAGCGTGGAGGGCAACTGATGAAAGCCGCCCAAGCATCGACACATGCCCGCCCGGTGTCTCGCAGCAAGTCGCGGATGGTCATCGCCATCGCCTGCTTCTTCGGGGTCTATGCCGTGATCGGCGGGCGGCTGGTGCAATATGGTCTTGCGACTGTCGACCAGGGGCAGCATTTCGCCGCGACCGATCGCAGCCTCGCCTCGCGGCCGGATATTGTCGATCGTAACGGCGACGTGCTGGCGACAGACATCCACGTCGCCTCGCTCTATGGGGAGCCGCGCCGCATCGTCGATGCCGACGAAGCCGTGGAGGCGCTCTCCTCCGTCCTCCCGGATGTCGACTACAAGGAATGGCACCGGAAACTGTCGTCGGGGGCTGGCTTCGTCTGGCTCCGGCGCGAATTGACGCCGCGCCAGCAGGCCGATGTGCTGGCGCTTGGAATTCCCGGCCTCGGTTTCCGCACCGAGAAACGCCGCTTCTATCCGGGCGGGCCGCTGGCGTCGCATATTCTCGGGCTCGTCAATATCGACAATGCCGGCATCGCCGGTCTGGAAAAATATATCGACGACCAGGGCCTCGGCACCATGCAGGATCTCGGTCTCGACATCGCGACCGACCTCGCACCGGTGAAACTGTCGCTCGATGCGCGCGTGCAATATATCGTACGCGACGAACTGAACCACGCGCTGGACCTCTACCAGGCGATCGCCGCTGGCGCCGTCGTGCTGAATGTCAGGACCGGCGAGGTGGTGGCGATGGCGTCGCTGCCGGACTATGATCCGAACAACCCGTTCAACGCGCTCGACAAAGACCGGCTGAACCGCATGTCGGGCGGCGTTTTCGAGATGGGCTCGACCTTCAAGAGCTTCACGACCGCGATGGCGCTCGACTCCGGCATGGTCAACATGAACTCCCGGGTCGACACGCGACCGTTCCGCGTGGCCGGCTACACGATCAAGGAATTCCACAACAAGGGCAGCTCGCTCACCGTTCCGGAAATCTTCAAATATTCCTCGAATGTCGGCTCGGCGCGGGAGGCGGACATGGTCGGCGTCGAGGGGCACAAGGCGTTCCTGACCCGGCTCGGCCTGCTCAGCCGGCTGGACACGGAACTGCCCGAGGTCGCTACTCCGACCCAGCCACAGGAATGGAAGAAGATCAACTCGATGACGATCTCCTTCGGACACGGAGTCGCGACTACACCCCTGAACACGGCGGTCGCCGCGGCCGCGTTGATGAATGGCGGCTGGCTGATCCCGCCAACCTTCCTGCCGCGCAGCGCGGAGGAGGCGCAAGGCCTCGCTAAACGCGTGATCTCCGAACAGACCAGCGACAACATGCGCGAACTGTTCGATCTCAACGGCGCCCATGGATCGGGACGGCAGGCGCTGGTGGAGGGGTACGACGTCGGCGGCAAGACCGGGACGGCGGAAAAGGTAATCAACGGACGCTATGTCGGCAACAAGCGCTTCAACGCCTATCTCGCCTCCTTCCCGATCAGGAACCCGGAATATATCGTGCTGGTCGTTGTGGACGAACCCAAGCCGGTGCCGGGATCTGGGCAGGGCGCGACAGCGGCCTCCAACGCCGCGCCGACCGCGGGCGCGATCATCCGCCGCGCCGCGCCGCTGCTGGGCCTCACTCCGGAATTCGGCAAGGGCGATGACGCCTTGCTCGTGTCGTATTGACGTTTAAACAGGCGTAGGGAAACGAATCGGAGAGAACCGGGCTCACTATGCGTTTGCAGGATCTGGACGGACTTTCATTTGCAAACGCCGCAACGTCGCCGGCCGAAGTCGAATTTTCGGGCGTGACCGCGGATTCCCGTAAGGTCGTGCCGGGCGACCTGTTCGTCGCCCTTGCCGGCTCGAAGGCCGATGGCGCGGCCTATGCGAAATCCGCCGAGGATGCCGGCGCGGTCGCCGTTCTGTGCGGAACGGATGCGGATGTCGGCGCGGTTTCGGTTCCGGTGATCCGTTCGGACGATCCGCGCCGGGCGCTTGCCTTGATCGCGGCAAAACTCTACGCACCGCAACCCGGGACCGTCGTCGCGGTGACCGGCACGGCGGGAAAGACCTCCGTCGCGGCATTCACGCGCCAGATCTACGCCCATGCGGGGCAAAACGCGGCCAGTCTCGGCACCACCGGCGTCGTCTCGCCGAAACTGACGATCGCGGATTCGCTGACGACACCCGATCCGGTGATGCTGCACACAATCCTGCGCGACCTCGCGCGTCTCGGTACGACGCATGCCGCCATGGAAGCTTCGAGCCATGGCCTCGATCAGCGGCGGCTGGACGGCGTGAAGCTTGCAGCTGGTGGTTTCACCAATCTCGGCCGCGATCACATGGACTATCACCCAACGGTGGATGACTATCTCGCGGCGAAGATGCGCCTGTTCGACACGCTGCTGGAAAAAGGACAGCCCGCAGTGATCTATGCGGACGACATCTATTCCGGGCAGGCCATCGAAAAGGCCACGCAAGCCGGGCTCGATGTCCTCACTGTCGGGCGCAAGGGCGACTTCATTTCGCTGAAGCGGGTGGAGCACGAGCGCTACCGGCAGGTGCTCGAACTGGTGCATGACCGGGAAACCTATCGCCTGGAACTGCCGCTGGCCGGCGACTTCCAGGTCGCCAATGCGTTGGTCGCCGCGGGACTGGCCATCGCAACCGGCATCGCGCCTGCGTCTGCATTCGCGGCGCTGGAAAAACTGCAAGGCGCGCCGGGCAGGCTCGATCTCGTGGCGCATCTGGACAATGGCGCGCTCGTCTATGTCGATTACGCCCACAAGCCGGAAGCGCTGGAACAGGTGCTTCTTTCGGTGCGACCATTTACATCCGGAGAGATCGTCGTGGTTTTCGGCGCGGGCGGCGACCGCGATCCGGGCAAGCGGCCGATCATGGGCGGCATCGCGCACCGGCTTGCCGACCGCGTCTATGTGACCGACGACAATCCGCGGTCGGAAGATCCCGCGACGATCCGCGCGGCGATCCTCGAGGCCGCGCCCGGCGCGGCGGAAATCGGCGACCGGCGCGAGGCGATCCGAACCGCGATCGCATCGCTGCAGCGCGGCGATACGCTGATCATCGCGGGCAAGGGACACGAGACCGGCCAGACCGCGAAGGGCGTGACGGTACATTTCTCCGATCACGAGGAAGCGCGGGCGGCAATCGGCGGAGCGGCGGCGTGACGGATATTGGAGCCGATACGATGACCGCGCCGCTGTGGACCGGCGAAGAGATGGCGCGGGCCATGGAAGCGCGGCCGATCCATGAGCCGCCGGCGGCGGTGACCGGCATTTCCATCGACAGTCGCACGCTGAAGCCCGGCGACGCATTCTTCGCCATCAAGGGCGACCGGTTCGACGGCCATGATTATGCGACCGCCGCGGCCGCGGCAGGCGCTTCAGTTCTCGTCGTCTCGGAGGCGCGGCTGCCGGCGCTTGGCCGGATGACGGTGCCGATCATGGTGGTTGACGAGGTGCTGCTCGGGCTCGCCCGCCTTGGCATCGCGGCGCGGGAACGGACCAAGGGGCAGGTCATCGCGGTGACCGGCTCGGCCGGAAAGACGACGACCAAGGAGGCGCTGCGCCACGTGCTCGCCATGTCCGGCAAGGTGCATGCGTCGGCGGCGTCGTTCAACAATCACTGGGGCGTGCCGCTGACGCTGGCGCGGATGCCGGCCGACACGGATTTCGGCGTCTTCGAGATCGGCATGAACCATCCCGGCGAGATCGAGCCGCTGGTGAAGCTGGTGCGACCGCATATCGCCATCATTACGCTGATCGCGGCGGCGCATCTGGGCTTTTTCAAGGATCTCGACGAGATCGCCCATGCCAAGGCGGAGATCTTCTCGGGTGTCGTGAAGGGCGGGCACGCGCTGCTCAACCGCGACGATGCGCGCTTCAAGCTGCTGCATAAATTGGCGGGCCAGGCGGGCGTATCGCATATCCATGGCTTCGGCGCGCATGACCGCGCGGATGTGCGGCTTCTCAATGCGAAATATCTCGATGACGGGTCGATGGTAACCGCCAAGGTGTTCGACCAGGAAGTCACAGCGCGGATCGGCGTGCCGGGCCGCCACATGGTGCAGAACGCGCTTGCCGTGCTCGGCGCGGCGCATCTGGCCGGCGCAAATCTTGAGAAGACGTGTGAAGCGCTGTCGACATTGCAGGCGGAAAAGGGGCGGGGCCAGCGTCATCGGCTGAAGGTCGGCGACGGGGTCTTCACGCTGATCGACGAGAGTTACAACGCCAATCCGACCTCGATGGAGGCGGCGCTGGACCTGCTCGCGTCCGCGCCGCTCGAAGATGGCGGCCGGCGCATAGCGGTGCTTGGCGACATGCTCGAACTCGGCGATCATTCGCGTGACCTGCACATGAAGCTGGCCGGCCCGGTCAGGGCCGGCGGGATCGACCGGCTCTATCTCGCCGGCCCGGAGATCAAGGTGCTGGCCGAGGCCGTGACGGATGACATGGATTGCGACTATGAAGAGACTGCGGACGGACTGGCTGACAGGCTTGTCGCGGCGCCGCGTCCCGGCGACGTGTTCATGGTCAAGTCGTCCAACGGGATCGGGTTTTCGCGCATCGTGAAAGCGTTTCTGGACAAATATCCGCGCGCCGACGCGTGACGGGAAACTCCGCATGACCCGGCATTGCCGGAGGGGGATTGGGAAAAGATGTTTTACTGGCTGACGGAGTTTTCCGAGACTTTCCAGGTCTTCAACCTGTTTCGGTATCTCACCTTCAGAACCGGCGCGGCGCTGATCACGTCGGCCTTCATCGTGTTCCTCTTCGGACCGCGCATTATCGCATCGCTGCGAGTTCGGCAGGGCAGGGGGCAGCCGATCCGCGCAGACGGTCCGCAGACGCATTTCAAGAAAGCCGGTACGCCGACCATGGGCGGGTTGATGATGCTGATCGGCATCGTCGGCTCCACCTTGCTGTGGGGAAACCTGAGCAGCATCTATGTCTGGGTCGTCCTGCTGGTGACGCTCGGCTTCGGGCTGATCGGCTTTTACGACGACTATCTCAAGGTCACCAAGCAGAGCGACAAGGGCTTTTCCGGCAAGGCGCGGCTCGGCATCGAATTCCTGATCGCGGGCGCGGCGACGTTCATCATCATGCGGGCCGGCGATGCGCCCTTTTCCTCCAGCCTGACCTTTCCCTTCTTCAAGGACTGGATTGTCAATCTGGGCTGGTTCTTCATTCCCTTCGGGGCCTTCGTCGTGGTTGGCGCCGGCAATGCGGTGAACCTGACCGACGGGCTCGACGGGCTGGCGATCGTGCCGATCATGATCGCGGCCTCTTCCTTCGGCGTCATCGCCTATCTTTCGGGCAACGCGATCTTTGCCGAGTATCTGCAGATCCATTTCGTCGTCGGCACAGGCGAACTCTCCGTCATTCTCGGCGCGGTGATCGGGGCGGGGCTTGGCTTTCTCTGGTTCAACGCGCCGCCGGCGGCGATCTTCATGGGCGACACCGGGTCGCTTGCGCTTGGCGGCCTGATCGGCACGGTCGCCGTCGCGACCAAGCACGAGATCGTCATGGCGATCATCGGCGGCCTGTTCGTGGTCGAAGCGCTCTCGGTCATCGTCCAGGTCGGCTATTTCAAGATGACAGGACGCCGGGTGTTCCTGATGGCGCCGATCCACCACCATTACGAGAAGAAGGGCTGGACGGAGAGCCAGATCGTCATCCGCTTCTGGATCATCGCGGTTATCCTCGCCCTGATCGGCCTTTCGACGTTAAAGCTCAGATGATCCCTGTCGGCACAGCGAACGGAAAGACCATCGCCCTGTTCGGCTTGGGCGGCTCGGGCGTCGCCACGGCCCGGGCGCTGATGGCGGGCGGCGCCATCCTGACCTGCTGGGACGACAATCCGGATACCGTCGAAAAGGCGAAAGCCGAGGGTATTCCGGTCGGCGACCTGCACGAGCTCGACTGGTCGCGCGTCGACAGCCTCGTTTTGGCGCCGGGCGTGCCGCTGAGCCATCCGAAGCCGCATTGGTCGGCCGATCTCGCGCGCGCCGCTGATGTCGAGATCATCGGCGATGTGGAACTGTTTTGCCGCGAGCGGCGGGTGCTGGCGGCCAAGGCCCCCTTCGTGGCGATCACCGGCACCAACGGCAAGTCGACGACGACCGCGCTGATCGCGCATATCCTGCGCGAAACCGGGCGCGACGTGCAGCTTGGCGGCAATATCGGCACGCCGATCCTGCAACTGGCGCCGCCGGCGGATCATCGTTTCCATGTCGTCGAGTGTTCCTCCTACCAGATCGATCTCGCTCCCTCGCTCGATCCGAGCATCGGCGTGCTGCTCAACCTGTCGCCGGACCATCTCGACCGGCACGGCACGATGGACAATTACGCGGCGATCAAGGCGCGGCTGCTCGAAGGCAGCGACTACGCGATCTGCGGCATCGACGACGATCATTGCCGGCGGATCGCGATCGGGTTGGAGGAAGACCAGGCGCGCATCGAGACGATCTCGGTAAGGGGCGGCGGGCCGGGGCTGGATCTTTCCGGCGCGCCGTCGCTGCGCGGCGCGCATAATCTGCAGAACGCGCTTGCCGCGGTGGCGGCCTGCCGCGCATTGGGCCTCTCCGGCGACGAGATCCGGGCTGGCCTGAACAGTTTTCCAGGCCTGGCGCATCGCATGCAGATCATCGCCCGGCGCGGGCCGGCGCTCTTCGTCAACGACTCAAAGGCGACGAATGCGGATGCGGCCGAGAAATCGCTGTCCAGCTTCTCGTCGATCCACTGGATCGCGGGCGGGCTTCCCAAGGAAGGCGGGATCGAGCCGTTGCGCCCGTTGTTTGGCCGGCTTGCCAAGGCCTATCTGATCGGCGAGGCGGCGCCCGCCTTCGCGGCGACCCTGGGTGAGGCGGTGCCCTATGAGATTTCCGGCACGCTCGATACGGCGGTTGCGCATGCCGCTGCGGACGCGGCGGCGTCGAAGAGCGGCGAACCGGTCGTTCTGCTGGCACCGGCGGCGGCCAGTTTCGACCAGTTCAGGAACTTCGAGAAACGTGGTGAAGCCTTTGTTAATGCCGTGATGGCATTGAAGGAGATCGAACCGCTTATGGCAGGGCAATCGGGGGACGATGCATAATGTATAATCGCAGCGACCGCAGCGCCGTGGCCGAGTGGTGGTGGACGATCGACCGCTGGTTCCTGGCCTCCTTTATCGCCCTGATCGGTTTCGGCGTCGTGCTCTCGTTTGCGGCGAGCCCTGCGGTCGCCGAGCGTATCGGGCTCAACGCCTATCACTTCGTCGAGCGCCATGCGCTTTTCCTGATCCCGGCCTTCGTGGTGATGATCGGCGTTTCCTTCCTCGATCCGCGGCAGATCAGGCGACTTGCGCTCGTCGTTCTGCTCTGTTCTGTCGCGCTGATGGTGATGGCCCTGTTCTTCGGTGTCGAGGTCAAGGGATCGCGGCGCTGGGTGAGCATGTTCGGGATGTCGCTGCAGCCGTCGGAATTCATGAAGCCGGCCTTCGTTATCCTGTGCGCCTGGCTGTTCGCGGAATCGAAGCGCCGGCCGGAAATCCCTGGCAGCCTGATCGCGATGATCCTGTTCGGCGCCATGGCTGCGTTGCTGATCGCACAGCCAGACCTCGGCCAGACCGTGTTGCTGGCCGGCACATGGGGAGCGATGTTCTTCATCGCCGGCCTGTCGTGGCTGTGGATCCTCGTGCTCGGCGGGGTCGCCGCAACGGGCATGGTCGGCGCCTATTTCGTCTTCCCGCACGTGGCCGGGCGCATCAACCGGTTCCTGACCGGCGAGGGCGACACGTTCCAGGTCGATACGGGCCGCGAGGCGATCATCCGCGGCGGCTGGTTCGGCCAGGGGCCGGGCGAGGGCACTGTCAAACGCATCCTTCCCGACAGCCACACCGACTTCGTCTTTTCCGTCCTCGCCGAGGAATTTGGCATCGTTCTGTGCGGCGTGCTGGTCTCGATCTTCGCGTTCATCGTGATCCGGGCGCTGATGCAGGCGATGCGCGACCACGACCCGTTCCAGCGTTTCGCCGTCAGCGGACTGGCGATCCTGATCGGCTTCCAGTCGACGATCAACATCGCGGTGAACCTGCAACTGATGCCGGCCAAGGGCATGACCCTGCCCTTCGTCTCCTATGGCGGCTCCTCGATGATCGCGGTGGCGCTGACCGCAGGCATGCTGCTGGCGCTGACCCGGCGCAGACCCGAGACACGGGCCGGACGGGTTCAGTTCCACGCCGCCTCGCACTTCCAGCCCGCCACCTAGGACCAGTTCATGGCGAAAGGCACTATCCTGATCTCTGCCGGCGGAACCGGCGGCCATCTGTTTCCGGCGGAAGCGCTGGCCTATGAGCTCAAGGCGCGGGGCTGGAGCGTGCCGCTGGCGACCGACGAACGGGCGGCGCGTTATGCGGACCGGTTCCCCGAGGACAAGCTGCATGTGATCCATTCGGCGACGCCGTCCGGCAAGAACCCGATCAAGGTGATCGGGGCCGTCTGGTCGCTCTTCAAGGGGATGCGCCAATCAAGCGCCTTGCTTCGTATCATCAAGCCGAAGGCCGTGGTCGGTTTCGGCGGCTACCCGACCGTGCCGCCCCTTTGGTCGGCCGCAGGTCATTTCCCCACCGTGATCCATGAGCAGAACGCGGTCATGGGACGCGCCAACAAGATGCTGTCCAGCCGCGTGACGGCGATCGCCGGCGGCTTTTTGAAGGCGGAAGGTACGCTGGCCGACAAGATCGTCGAGACCGGCAATCCGGTGCGGCCGGCGGTGATCGCCGTCTCCGGCAAGCCTTACGAGGCGCCGGCAAAATCCGGGCCGCTTCGGCTCGTTGTCTTCGGCGGCAGCCAGGGCGCACGGTTCTTTTCCGACACGGTGCCCGAGGCGATCGCCCTGTTGCCCGAGACTTTGCGGGAACGCGTCGAGGTCGTCCAGCAGGCGCGGCCGGAGGACGAGGCTCGGGTCACGGCGCGCTATGCCGAGCTTGGCGTGACAGCGGAGGTCGCGCCCTTCTTCACCGATCTGCCGGAGCGTGTCGCGGCGGCGCACCTAGTCATGTCGCGGTCCGGGGCCTCGACCGTATCGGAAATCGCTGCCATTGGCAGGCCGGCGATCTTCGTGCCTTATCCGCATGCGCTGGATCATGACCAGGCGGCGAACGCGGCGGCTCTCGAAGCGGCCGGTGGCGCCCTGGTGCGCCGTCAGGATACGCTCGACGCGCAGTCGACATCGGCGCTTTTTTCCGAACTTCTCGGCGATCCGGACAGGCTTCAGGCGATGGCGGCGGCGGCGCTGAAGGCGGGCAAGCCCGAGGCCACCGCCTTGCTTGCCGACCTGGTTGAGGCTATTGCCTCCGGCCAAACAGCCGCCCGGTTCAAGGCCGGCTGAGACTCGAAAACAGGACAGTTCTTCATGAAGATGCCGCAGACAATCGGCCTTGTGCATTTCGTCGGAATCGGCGGCATCGGCATGAGCGGTATCGCCGAGGTCTTGCACAATCTCGGCTATCAGGTGCAGGGCTCCGACCAGTCGGACAACGCCAATGTGCAGCGGCTGAGGGACAAGGGCATTACGGTTTTCGTCGGGCATTCGGCCGACAATCTCGGCGACGCCGAAGTCGTCGTCGTCTCGACGGCGATCAAGCGCGACAATCCGGAACTGGTTGCCGCGCGCGAAAAGTTCCTGCCGATCGTACGACGCGCCGAAATGCTGGCCGAGATCATGCGTTTCCGCAACGCCGTCGCCATCGGCGGCACCCATGGCAAGACGACAACGACCTCGATGGTCGCGACCTTGCTGGAGGCCGGTGGCCTGGACCCGACGGTGATCAATGGCGGCATCATCAATGCCTACGGCACCAATGCCCGCATGGGCGAGGGCGAGTGGATGGTGGTCGAAGCTGACGAGAGCGACGGCACCTTCCTGAAGTTGCCCGCCGATATCGCCGTGGTCACCAATATCGATCCGGAACATCTCGACCATTATGGCTCCTTCGAAGCCGTTCGCGAAGCCTTTCGGCAATTCGTCGAGAACGTGCCGTTCTACGGCTTCGGCGTGATGTGCATCGATCATCCGGAAGTGCAGGCGCTCGTGTCGCGCATCATCGACCGGCGCATCGTCACCTATGGCGAGAACCCGCAGGCGGACGTCCGGTTCTCCGGCCACCGCATGGACGGGGCGACATCGGTGTTCGACGTGACGATCCGCGATCGCAAGAGCGGGGCGGTGACGGAGATCCGCGAACTTCGCCTTCCGATGCCGGGCCGGCACAATGTGTCCAACGCGACGGCGGCGGTCGCGGTGGCCCATGAACTGGGCATGGATCCCGAGGGTATTAAGCGAGGCCTTTCAGCGTTTGGCGGGGTCAAGAGACGGTTCACGCCGACCGGAACCTGGAACGGCGTGCGTATTTTCGATGACTACGGACACCACCCCGTCGAGATCAAGGCGGTGTTGCACGCGGCGCGCGACGCGGCGGGCGAGGGGCGCGTTATCGCGGTCATGCAGCCGCATCGCTATTCGCGGCTTCACGACCTGTTCGACGATTTCGCGGCCTGCTTCAACGAAGCCGAAACCGTCATGGTGGCGCCGGTCTATGCGGCCGGCGAGCAGCCGATGGACGGGGTCGGGGCGGCGGAACTCGTCTCGCGCATGAAGGCCGGCGGCCATCGCGATGCGCGCCTGATCGAGGGGCCCGAGGCGGTTGCGCCGATCATCCGGGAGATCGCCAAGCCGGGGGATTTCGTCATCTATCTCGGCGCTGGGAATATCACCCAGTGGGCCTATGCATTGCCGAAGGAGCTAGGGGGCGAACCGGCTTCATGACGGCGATCGATGGTGAAAAGCTCCTCGAGACGCTTTCGGGGCGGCTCGACGGCATTGCCGGACGGTTGACGCCGAATGCGCCGATGGACCAGATCACCTGGTTTGGAACCGGCGGACCTGCCGAATTGCTGTTCCAGCCGGCCGATCCGGACGATCTCGCTGCTTTCCTGAAAGTTCTGCCCGGGGATGTGCCGGTTACAGTCGTCGGGTTGGGGTCCAATCTGCTGGTGCGCGACGGCGGCATTCCGGGCGTCGTGATCCGGCTTTCGGCGAAGGGGTTCGGGCAGGCCGAGGCGGTTTCGGACACCCGGATCCGGGCCGGTGCCGCGATCCCGGACAAGCGTCTGGCAAAAGCCGCGCTGGAGGCCGGCATTGGCGGTTTCCATTTCTATCACGGAATACCCGGCGGCCTTGGCGGCGCGCTCAGGATGAATGCCGGCGCCAATGGCGTCGAGACCCGCGATAGGGTGGTCGAGGTCTATGCGGTGGACCGGCAGGGCGGCAAACACATCTTCTCCAACGCGGATATGGGATACTCCTACCGCCATTCGGGCGCAGCGGCGGACCTTATTTTCACCGGGGCCTTGTTCGAAGGCTACAGGGAAGACCGCGACAAGATCCAGCAGGAGATGGATGCGGTTCAGCATCACCGCGAGACGGTGCAGCCGATCAAGGAGAAGACCGGCGGATCGACCTTCAAGAACCCGCCGGGCACATCGGCCTGGAAGGAGGTCGACAATGCCGGCTGCAGAGGGCTGATGATCGGCGGCGCGCAGATGAGCCCGATGCATTGCAACTTCATGATCAATACCGGGACGGCAACCGGCTACGACCTCGAAACGCTCGGCGAAACCGTGCGCCAGAGAGTGCTGGAGCATTCCGGCGTGCGTCTGGAATGGGAAATCAAGCGGATCGGGCTGTTCAAACCGGGACAGGAGGTCCAGGAATTCATGGGGCAGATGCTTTAGGCCGAACTGTCCCGGGCCCAATATGCAAGAAGGCGGTGACCTTGGTCGCCGCCCCCCTGCATCAGATCGAATGTACCGGTCCATATCGCTTGCCCGAAGGCAGGGACGGTATCCACCGCCACTTCGACCGACGTTTGTCCCTTGGACCCACGAGGAGCCTTTCGGGCCCGCTGCCTCGATATCCGAAGATATCCCGGCCGCGTTGGCGTTACGGTTTGACCCGCCGTTCGCCACTTACCGGTGCACCGGTCCGTTCAATCTCCGTCTCCGGATCATGCCGCTACCGATACGCCCCATCCGTTCATCCGAGGACATTCCGAAAAGAAACACCAAGGCTTCCCGCATGGGCTGCAACTCGTTCCGGTCCGGGGGCTCTCCTGCTGGGCAGTCGATCACCCATTCCCGAGCTGCAGTAGGGTCAGTCTTGTCGCGATGGGGCGGCGTGTCCAGCGGGATCGGGACGTTGTCCCCGGTGTCCCCGCAGTTAACAGGCCATGCTTGTGAGGTAAGGGCTCGCTGACGGTCCGGATCAGTGGGCGATCCGGTTGCGGCCCGCGTTCTTGGCCTCGTACAGTTTCTCGTCGGCGCGCGTCAAGAGCTGTTCGGGCTCATCGTCGTGGCGGTATTGCGAGATGCCGAAGGAGGCCGTCAGCTGGCCGATCGGCTTCTTGCCCTCGGACAGGACGAGCCGGGATTTTTCCAGCTGCTCCATGATGTGGCGGCACAGCGCATGCGCCTGCTCGACCCGCGTCTCGGGCAGGATGAGCGCGAACTCCTCGCCGCCATAGCGCGCCGCGAGATCGCGACCTTTCACGTTGCTCATCAGAATGGCGGCGAAATAGCGAAGCACGTCGTCGCCGACGATATGGCCATGCGTGTCGTTGATCCGCTTGAAGTGATCGATGTCGATCAGGACGAGGCACATGGGCGAACCATGCGTCCGGGCCTCGGCGATTTCGCGGGCCAGCGATATCTCGAAATAGCGCCGGTTGGCGAGGTTGGTCATCGCATCGCGCATTTCCTTCTCGCGCGATTTTTCCAGGCTGGCGCGCAGCTTGCGCACCTGGGCACGGGTCTGGGTCAGGTTCTCATTGAGCTTGACCGTTTCCGAGCGCATCTTGGCGTTTTCGCTGAGCAGGACCTGGATGGCCGCGCGCACCTGCGCCGGCGAGGACATGTCGTCCAGCGAGGTCGCGGTGTTCTTCAGGGATCCCGAATAATTCTCGCTGGAGGTGAGGTGGCCCTGAACGAGCTTGGCGATTTCCGCCATTTCGTGATCGAGGTGGCGGCTCAGCAGTTCCTGGTGCTTGCGCTCCTGTTCGGTCGCCAGCAGATACTCCTGATGCACCTGGTCGAGTTCATAAGGGCCGACCGAACCGCTTTTTTCGATCATCCCGTTGATCTTCCTGGCGACCTCTTCGGGAACACCCGCGGCATAGGAATACCAGACCGCATAGGTCTTCGGGACAGGCGGCGTCTGATAGGTGTCGGCAAGGAGCAGCGCCTTGGCCGCAAGCGCCTCTATCGCCTTGAACTCGTGCGCCCCCGGATTCTCTTCGGCCGTTTCTTCCGGCTGGACAGGAGCGGATTTCATGAAGTCAAGCATGGGCTGTTACCAGTTCCGTCAGCTTGGTCGCGCTCAGGCGGCAGACCGGGTTTCGTCAGAAATGGCCGTCTCGACAGTGCCGACGGCCCAGTTTGTGATCTTGTCCTGGAGTTCGGTGTTTTGTGCCCGTAATCCGGCGATCTCGGCGTTGATCTTCTCTTCTTCCTGCTGGCGGATTTCCTCGAGCCTGGCTTTCAGGCCCTCGTTTTCCTCGATCAGCGCGGCATGGGCGGGACCGAGATAGGCCTCGAGGCGGGCTTCCGTTGCAGCGATTTTCTGCTCGAGCTCTTCCTTCTGCTTTTCCAGCGCGGCTGCGTCGGCGGCATGTCTTGCGGCCGCGTTCTTGCCGCTGGCGAAGGCGTAGAGCGAAATCGAGAGGATGATCAGAACCAGCATCGGGACGATCATCACATGGAGGGAATGGGTCAGGTCGACGAAGCCGAGGTCGTGCATTCCCGCAACCATGACCGTCAGGGCGAGTGCGAAACCGCCGAATCCCGCGACTTGCAGGATCGTCATTATCAACGAGCTGCCGCCGGCGGCCGATGCCGACTGGTCGGTTGGTTTGGCGGCCGGTTTCTTGGCCATGTGCAGTCCCCCGTCGTCCCAGAACGCCTGTCTTTCCCGACGGCCGGCCGCGGCGTCGCGCGAATCGCGCAAGCGCTGCCGGTGAAACCATTTCACATGTAGGGTGTCCGATACGTTGCCGGACGCGGGGCGGCGTCATGCCGCCTGATGGCGCTATTTTGATGCTGCCGACCATATAGGTGGGGTTTTAAGAAAGCTCGAAGTCTCATGGTTAACGTTCCGGAAGTTCGGCGGTTTCCGGTTCGGCAACTGCGAAAGGCGTGGAACCGGTTGTCGAAATCGGGCATAGCGCGGCAATGACCGAGAGCATCGAACCCCAACGCATGGAAGCTGCGGCAGCCGGCGAAAACACGGCGGCTTCCGGGTGGGGCGGGCATTTTCGCGCCACGCTGGCGCTCGGCGTGCCGCTGGTCGGATCGCAGATCGGGCTGATGCTGATCAACACGACCGACACCGTCATGCTCGGCTGGTACTCGGTCGAGGCCCTGGCGGCCAGCGTTCTGGCGACGCCGTTTTTCTTCGTGGTGATGATCTTCGGATCCGGCTTCAGCCAGGCGGTTCTGCCGATCGCGGCCCAGGCCGAGGGGCGGGGCGACACGCGCGGCGTCCGGCGCGCCGTGCGCATGGGGTTGTGGGTTGCGATCGGCTATTCGGCGCTGGTGATGCCGCTGCTCTGGCAAGCCGAGCGCATTCTCCTCGCCCTCGGGCAGGACCCCGGCGTCTCGGCGCTTGCGGGGGAGTATATGCGGATCGCGCAATGGGCGATGTTCCCCGCCCTCGGTGCGCAGGGATTGCGCGCCTTCCTGTCGGCGATCGAAAGACCGCGCATCATCTTCTGGTCGACGGTTGCGGGCGCCGTGCTCAATGCGCTGCTGAACTGGGCGCTGATCTTCGGCAATTGGGGCGCGCCGGAATTGGGCGTGCGCGGCGCGGCGATCGCCTCGCTCGGCACCACGGCGCTTACCTTCGCGGTACTCGCGGCCCATGTGATCCTCGATCGCAAGGCGGCGGACTACGAGATATTCGCACGCTTCTGGCGGCCGGACTGGCCGGATCTGCGCGATGTGCTGCGTATCGGCGTACCGATCTCGATCACGATTCTCGCCGAGGTGACGATGTTCGTGTTCGCATCGGTCATGATGGGCTGGCTCGGCGTGGTGGCGCTTGCCGCGCATGGCATCGCGCTGCAGTTCGCCTCGATCGCCTTCATGGTTCCGCTCGGCATGTCGCAAGCCGCAACCGTCCGGATCGGCAGGGCGCTCGGGCGCGGCGACGCGCTGGCGCTCAACCGCGCGGCGGGATCGGCGATGATGATCTGTCTGGTCTTCGCGTTGATGAGCGGGCTCCTTTTCTGGACGGTGCCGGCGCCGTTGATCTCGCTGTTTCTCGATACGTCCGAGGCGAAGGCGGCGGATGTCATCGCCTACGCGGTGCCGTTGCTGGCGATCGCCGGCATCTTCCAGCTTTTCGACAACGGCCAGGCGGTCGGTGTGGGCTTCCTGCGTGGTCTGAAGGATACGCGGGTGCCGATGCTGCTCGCTATTTTCTGCTATTGGGGGATCGGTTTCCCGACCGCCTATCTGCTCGGTTTCGTCCTCGGTTTCGGCGGCGTCGGCGTCTGGACCGGGCTTGCTACCGGTCTGGCCTTCGCCGCGGTTTTCATGAATGTCAGGTTCCTTATCCTGCGTCCGAGACCGAGCTAGACCGGCGTCGTAAGTTACCTCCCGGTTTCAGTTTTTCCCTTCGCGCACTTGCCAGCGAATCAACTCTCTGATTCTTTTCGCCACAGTCCCATGATCGACTGATTCGGACGCCGTATTCGTCCAGTTTGTTCGCGTACCTGCTGCGCGACGACGCTCGGACTCACGCAGCCGATCAGGGGAGGGGAAGAAGGGGAAGCAATGACCGAGTCCACGCGTAAGCATGTTGCAGTCCTGTTGGGCGGGTTTTCCTCGGAACGGCCTGTCAGCCTGATGTCCGGCAATGCCTGCGCGGACGAGCTGGAGAAATGCGGCTACCAGGTGACCCGTCTCGATGTGGGACACGATGTTGCGCAGCAGCTTGCCGATCTCAAACCCGATGTGGCCTTCAATGCGCTGCACGGCCCGTTCGGAGAGGACGGCCGGATCCAGGGCATCCTGGAATATCTGCAGATTCCCTACACGCATTCCGGCGTCATGTCGGCGGCCGTCACCATGGACAAGGACATGGCCAAGCGCGTTGCGCGGACGCATGGCATTCCCGTCGCGGAATCCAGGGTGATGAACCGCCACGATTTCACCTCCGTCCACCCGATGAAGCCGCCCTACGTGGTCAAGCCGGTGACTGAAGGCTCCAGTTTCGGCGTCGTGATCGTCAAGGAAGACCAGCCGCATCCACCACAGATCCTGACGTCGCCGGAGTGGAAATATGGCGATCGCGTCATGGCGGAGCGCTACGTGCATGGCCGCGAACTGACCTGCGCGGTGATGGGCGACGTGGCGCTCGGCGTGACCGAGATCATCCCGCAGGGACACCAGTTCTACGACTACGATTCCAAATATGTTGCAGGCGGATCAAATCATGTGTGTCCGGCGGAAATTTCACCAAATATTTACCAAACAATAACCAAGCTGGCGCTCAAAGCACATCAAGCCTTCGGGTGCCGGGGCGTGACCCGTTCCGACTTCCGCTACGATGACCGGTTTTCCCCGAACGGGGAGGTGATCTGGCTGGAAATCAACACCCAACCCGGGATGACAGCGACGTCGCTGGTCCCGGAACTGGCCGAATATGCCGGGCACTCCTTCGGGGAGCTCTTGAGTTGGATGGTGGAGGACGCATCTTGTTTGCGTTGACAGGAAAAAGCCGGGGAAAGAGCCGCATCGCGCCGCAGCGTCGCGAGCTTGCCGGCCGCCTTGTCGTGCCTCGCCTGCTCCGCCGGCCGGCCCGCCTCTTTTCCAAGATTTTCGCTGGCGACATCACCGTGCCCCGTTACGCGGAAGCTGCCGGGCTTGCCTCTATCTTTGCCGCGACCGCGATCTACGGCTCCGTCGCCGGCGGCCAGTTCGGCGCCGTGGCGAACGACCTTACGGCGAAACTTGGCTTCGCCATTTCCGAGATCGAGATTTCCGGTCAGGTCAACACGTCCGAGATCGCCGTGATCGAGGCGCTTGGGCTGAGTGAATCGACCTCTCTTGCCACCCTCGATGTGCGCGATGCGCGCGACACGCTGCAGGGATTGCCCTGGGTGGAAAAGGCGGAAGTCCGCAAGGCCTATCCCGACAAGCTGGAAATCCGCGTCACCGAGCGCCACCCCTTTGCAATCTGGCAGGCCGGCGAGACCCTGTCGCTGATCGAGCGCGACGGCCGGGTGATCGGCGCCTATGCCGGGTATGGTTTCAACGATCTGCCGCTCGTGGTCGGCCCGGGCGCGTCGACCGCGGCTGCGCCGTTCATGGAATTGCTGTCGGCCTATCCGTCTTTCGCCAGCCAGGTGAAGGCGCTGATCCATGTCGGCGAGCGGCGCTGGGACGTCCGGCTTGCCAACGGCATCACGGTGAAGCTGCCCGCCGACCGGCCGGCGGCTGCTGTCGAAAAGCTCTTGGCGATGGATGCGGGCAACCAGATCCTGTCGCGCGACATCGCCTCGATCGACATGCGCTTGACGGACCGCACGACGGTGGCGCTGACGGAAAACGCGATGGCCCGGCGCGACACCGCGCTGAAGGCGCGTGAAAAGGCCATCAAGGCCGCAGCGCGGCGGAGCAACATCTGATGTCGACGAAGTCCCGCGCGCCCGAACAGAAAAAGCCCCGGCGGTCCGCCGTCATCACGGTGCTCGATATCGGCAGCACAAAGACGGTCTGCATCATCGCCCGCATGACCCCCTGCGAGACCGGCCAGTACCTGCATGGCCGCACCCATTCGCCGGAAGTGATCGGCATCGGGCATACCAAGTCGCACGGCATCAAGTCCGGCCTGATCAACGATCTGGACGCGGCGGAACAATCGGTTCGCCAGGCTGTCGACGCGGCGGAGCGGATGGCCGGGCTGACGGTGGATTCGATCATCGTCAATGTCGGCGCGGGGCGTCTGGCCAGCCACATTTCGAGTGCTTCGATCGAGCTCGACGAGGGACGGCCGATTTCCAAGTCGGACATCCAGAAGGTGCTCAAGGCGGGCGTCGCGCGCGCCGCCAATGTCGACCGGACGGTCCTGCACATGCTGCCCGTCGATCATGTCCTCGACGGCGAACGCGGCATCGTCGACCCGCGCGGCATGATCGGGCGTCAATTGTCGCTCAACATGCATGTCCTGACCGCCGATGCGGCTCCCTTGCGCAATGTCGAGATCTGCATCAACCGCGCGCATCTGAGCGTCGAGGCGATGGTCGCGACACCTTATGCCAGCGGCCTCTCCGCGCTCGTCGATGACGAACTCGATCTCGGTTGCGCCTGCATCGACATGGGCGGCGGAACGACATCGGTCGCGGTTTTCGCGGATCGCGCCTTCATTCATGCGGATTCGATCCCCGTCGGCGGCCATCACGTGACGATGGATATCGCACGGGGCTTTTCCTGCCGTCTCGAGGACGCCGAACGGCTGAAAGTAATGCAGGGTTCCGCCCTGGCGACACCGGCCGATGAGCGCGATGTCATCCAGGTGCCGGCGATCGGCGACGACGACTATGGCCAGGCGACGCAAGTCCCGCGCAGCCTGCTCAATCGTATAATCGCGGCACGAGTGGAAGAGACACTGGAGATGCTGCGCGATCGTATCAACAAGTCCGGCTATTCGAGCGTCGTCGGCAAGCGGGTCGTGCTGACCGGCGGCGCCGCGCAACTGACCGGCCTGCCGGAACTGGCGCGTCGCATTCTGGGGCGCAATGTGCGGGTCGGACGCCCGCTCGGCGTCAGCGGTCTCCCGACGGCGGCCAAGGGGCCGGCCTTCGCGGCGGTCGCGGGGCTGATGATCTATCCCCAGGTGGCCGAGGACGACCAAAGCACGATGCGGTTCGCACATCCGTTCCGACTGGCCGGAACGGGGACGGACGGGCCTCTGGGGCGCATGACCCAGTGGCTGAAGGACAGTTTTTAAGGAAAACCGCGGGCGACGCCCGCGTCCGGATGTGGCGGCGCATCCGGCATCAGAAAGGATGGAAAGAATGACGATCAATCTCAAAAAGCCGGACATCACCGAACTGAAGCCGCGCATCACCGTTTTCGGTGTTGGCGGCGGCGGCGGCAATGCGGTCAACAACATGATCAATGCCGGCCTTGAGGGCGTCGATTTCGTGGTCGCCAACACCGACGCGCAGGCGCTGTCGATGAACAAGGCGGAACGGATCATCCAGATGGGCCTCGGCGTGACCGAAGGCCTCGGCGCCGGATCGCAGCCGGATGTCGGCCGGGCTTCGGCCGAGGAGTGCATCGACGAGATCAACGATCACCTGAACGGCACCCATATGTGCTTCGTCACCGCCGGCATGGGCGGCGGCACGGGCACGGGCGCGGCTCCGGTGGTTGCCTCCGCGGCGCGCGAACGTGGCATCCTCACCGTCGGTGTCGTCACCAAGCCGTTCCATTTCGAGGGCCAGCGGCGCATGCGCACCGCCGAAGCCGGCATCGAGGAACTGCAGGCCTGCGTCGACACGCTGATCGTCATTCCGAACCAGAACCTGTTCCGCATCGCCAATGACAAGACGACCTTCGCGGACGCCTTCGGCATGGCCGACCAGGTTCTCTATTCCGGCGTCGCCTGCATCACCGACCTGATGGTCAAGGAAGGCCTGATCAATCTCGACTTCGCCGACGTGCGTTCGGTGATGCGCGAGATGGGCAAGGCGATGATGGGCACCGGCGAGGCGTCCGGCGAGGGCCGCGCGATGACCGCCGCGGAAGCCGCGATCGCCAATCCGCTGCTCGACGAGACCTCGATGAAGGGCGCAAGGGGCCTGCTGATCTCGATCACGGGCGGCCGCGACATGACGCTGTTCGAGGTCGACGAGGCCGCGACCCGCATCCGCGAGGAAGTCGACCAGGACGCCAACATCATCCTCGGCGCGACCTTCGACGAATCGCTCGAAGGCATCATCCGCGTCTCCGTGGTTGCGACCGGCATCGAGGCGCAGGCCTCGGAGATCGGCGCTCCGGTGGCCGAACTGCGCGCCCAGCCGCGCCCGGCGCCCCAGCCCGCGATCACGCGTCCGGCCGCTCCGTCGGCGCCTGCCGCTTCCACGGTTGCTTCTGCTCCGGCGGCAAGCGCGCCCACGCCGCAGCCGGCAGCTCCGGCACCGGCCCCGAAGGCCGAGATGGCCTCCGAAAGCGTCAGCGAGGTGATTCGCGAGACCGAACGCGACATGGCCGCTTTCGAACAGAAAGCCGCTGCCGCCCCGGAACGTGCCGCTCCGGAGTTCAAGCCGCAGAGCCGCTTGTTCACATCGGCGCAGCAGCCGATGCGCGCCGCGCCGGCTACCGCGCCGGTGATGCAGGAGCCGGAACCTCAGCCGCAACCGCAGCCGCAGCGCTTCCAGCCGCAGCCGGAACTGCGCGAATCGCCCCGCATGCCGCGGGTCGAGGACTTCCCGCCGATGGTTCAGGCCGAAGTCGATTCGCATGTGGCGCGCCCGCATGTGGAAGAAGAGGACGAACGCGGGCCGCTCGGGCTGCTGAAGCGCCTCACGCACGGGCTTTCGCGTGAGGAAAAGGCTGCGGTTTCACCGAAACTGCGCCCGGCCGATCACGGTCTCGCCCAGGGGCAGCCGGAACAGCGCCGCCAGCTCTCGCAGGACGCGCAGCTCTATGCACCGCGCAAGGGACAGCTGGACGATCACGGCCGGTCCGCGCCCCAGGGGCAGGGTTCTTCGGAAGAGGATCAGCTGGAGATCCCGGCGTTTCTGCGCCGCCAGGCGAACTGACCTTGCAGGACTGTTACAAGCGTGAGAGGCAGGCTGTTTCGCGCAGCCTGCCTCTTCACGTTAAGTGTATGAATGCAAAAGTTTTTCCGAAACGATGCCGGATTGACCATCTGGTAACATTTGGTAAAAAAGCGTGATTTGGTCCGGAAGGCGACTCGCGGATATTGTCGCCGCAGAGAGGGGAGAACCAACCTGCTTGCGCTGGCGGGGCGGTTCGCGGACAAAAGCCAATGAGCCTCGCTGTCAGGCGATGCGTCAGCGGAAAGGCCGATGGGGACCGAATTGTTAGGATACCAAGCCACGCTCTGCGACAAGGCAGAACTCTCCGGCATTGCTGTTCACAGCGGTGAACAGGTTTCAATAAGATTGCTTCCGGCTGCGCCCAACACTGGGGTGCAATTCAGGCGAATTTATGAAGACGGCACGGTCGCGGCCATCTCGGCGGTGGCCGGGCAGGTCGGCGCCACCGATTTGTGCACCATGCTCGGCGATCCGTCGGGTGTGCATGTCGCAACCGTCGAACACCTGATGGCGGCCTTCTGGGCGACGGGGCTCGACAATGTGATCGTCGAGATCGACGGCGACGAAGTGCCCGTTATGGACGGTTCCAGCCAGGTCTTCATCCAGGCGATCGACGACGCCGGCATGATCCACCATGCCGTGAAACGCCGTTATGTCCGCGTGAAGAAAACCGTGCGCGTCGAAATCGGCGGCAGTTGGGCCGAGTTCCGTCCGCATCAGGGGACCCGCTTCGAGGTCGTGATCGATTTCGACAGCCCGCTGATCGGTCGGCAGGAATTCAAGGCGGACGTGAATGGCGACGTGTTCCGCGAGGAACTGGCCGATGCGCGCACCTTCGGTTTCATGAAGGATGTCGGGCGGCTCTGGGCTTCCGGCCATGCGCTGGGATCTTCGCTGGAAAATTCGGTGGTGATCAGCGACGAGCATACGGTCATCAATCCGGAAGGTCTGCGCTATCGCGACGAGTTCGTCCGGCACAAGACGCTGGATGCAATCGGCGACCTCGCGCTGGCCGGTGCGCAGTTCATCGGCTGCTATGCTTCCTATCGCGGCGGTCACCGCCTGAATGCGGCGGCGCTGAAAGCGCTTCTGACCGATCGCACCGCCTATGAGATCGTCGAAACCCCGGAGGAGCGCCAGCGTGTCTTTTCCGGCGACTTCGTCACGGTCGCGGCCGCACAGGCCCAGGCGCATGCGCCCTGGATGCTCTGAGTTCCGGACGCAACAGCTCCACGATTGTTTGGGGGGAGACGCCGCTCTTTGAGCGGCGATCCGCTCTGTGCCACAAAATCGCGACATTCCCGTCGCACGGCGTTGCCGGTCGGGGCGTGACGCGGTATGTGACGGCATCGCGCAAGCGGTAGCGACAACTGCCGCGGAAACAGGATACGGAACATGGCGATGGTGACTGCGGGAAAAGCGATGCGTGGCGGCAAGGTTGCGGCGAGAGCCTTTGCGGTGGCCGCGCTTGCCGGTCTGCTCGGCGCCTGCGCCAGCAAGGACAAGGGTGTCGACCTGCAGAGCTATGTCGACACGATCGAACCCGCCGATGTCCTCTACAACCAGGCGCTTGCCAACATGAACAACGGCAAGCTGAACGAGGCGTCGCGCAAATTCGAGGCCGTTGACCGTCAGCACCCCTATTCGGAATATGCCCGCAAGGCGAACGTCATGGCGGCGTTCACTTCCTACAAGATGGGCAAGTTCAGCGAGGCGATCACCGCCGCGCGCCGCTTCGTCAATCTCTATCCGACGGACGAAGATGCGGCCTATGCGCAATATATTATCGGCCTGTCCTACTACGCGCAGATTCCGGAGATCACGCGCGACCAGCGCAATGCGGTTCTGGCGATGCAGAATTTCAACGAGCTGATCGAGCGCTATCCCGATTCGATCTATATCGAGGACGCCAAGACCAAGTTGCGCGCGGCCCGGGACCAGCTTGCCGGCAAGGAAATGCAGGTCGGCCGTTATTATCTGGAACGCCGCGAATATCCGGCTGCGGTCAATCGGTTCCGCACGGTGGTCGAGGATTACGCCAACACCCGTCACGTCGAAGAGGCGTTGGCGCGTCTGGTCGAGACCTATTATGCGATGGGCCTCGTATCCGAAGCGCAGACGGCTGCTGCGGTGCTTGGCCACAACTTCCCGGACAGCCAGTGGTATGCGGATTCCTATGCGCTGCTGCAATCCGGCGGCCTTCAGCCGCGCGAGAACAAGGGGTCGTGGATTTCGCGCGCCATGAAGGGCATCATCGGAGCCTGATGCGCGCCTCCGGGGGATCCTGACCTATCATGCTCTCGCAGCTCTCGATCCGCGATATCGTCCTGATCGAGGCCCTCGACATCGATTTTTCCAAGGGGCTTTCGGTCCTGACCGGCGAGACGGGCGCCGGCAAGTCGATCCTGCTGGACGCCTTGTCGCTGGCGCTCGGCGCGCGCGGCGATGCCTCCCTGGTGCGTCATGGCGCTAGGCACGGGCAGGTGACGGCCCTGTTCGATCTCGCTCCGGCGCATCCGGTTCGTGTCCTGCTGGAAGAAAGCGGCATCGATGCCGATCCCGGCGAGCCGGTGATCTTGAGACGCATGCAGTCCGATGACGGCCGGACCCGGGGTTTCGTCAACGACCAGCCGGCCAGCGCCGGTCTCCTCAAAACCATCGGCCGCTCCCTGGTCGAGATCCATGGCCAGCACGACGACCGGGCACTGGTCGACGCCGCGACTCATCGCGATCTGCTCGACGCCTTTGGAGGCTTGAAGAACGAGGCGGCGCATGTCGGGTCGCTCTTCCGCTCCTGGAAGTCCGCTGAAAGAGCCCTGAATGACCACCGCGCCCGCGTCGACGAGACCGCGCGCGAAGCCGATTATCTGCGCGCCTCGCATGAGGAGCTTTCGTCGCTCGCGCCGGAGCCGGGCGAGGAGGAGGAGCTTGCCGAGAAGCGCGCCCAGATGATGCGGGCGGAAAAGATCGCCGGCGACCTGAACGAGGCGCATGACGTGCTGTCAGGGCAGGCGTCGCCTGTGCCGCATATCGCGAGCCTTTTGAGGCGGCTGGAACGCAAGGCCGTCGAGGCCCCGGGCCTTCTGGAGGAGGTCAATGCCGCGCTCGGTTCGGCGCTCGACCATCTGGCGGACGCGCAGGAGCGCATCGAGGCGGCGGTGAACACGTCGGAATACGATCCGCGTCAGCTGGAAACGATCGAGGAGCGCCTGTTCGCGCTGCGCGCCGCATCGCGCAAGTTCAGGGTCACGGTCGACGATCTGCCGGCGCTCGCGGTTCAATTCGCCGATCAGCTTGCCGATCTCGATGCCGGCGAGAACCGGCTGAAGGAACTGGAAAGGGCGGCTGCCGAGGCGGGAGAGGTCTATGACCGCGCAGCCGCGGGATTGTCGGAATCGCGCCGAAAGACCCGCGCCGATCTGGTCGCCGCGGTCATGGCCGAGCTTCCCGATCTGAAGCTGGAGCGGGCCGAGTTCATCGTCGAGATGCAGAGCGATCCGGGGCAACGTTCCGAGGACGGCATCGACCGGATCGAGTTCTGGGTCCGGACCAATCCCGGCACGCGCGCCGGGCCGATGATGAAGGTCGCTTCCGGTGGCGAACTGTCGCGCTTCCTGCTGGCGCTGAAGGTGGCGCTGGCCGATCGCGGTTCCGCGCCGACCCTGGTCTTCGACGAGATCGATACCGGCGTCGGCGGAGCGGTGGCCGACGCCATCGGCTCGCGGTTGAGGCGGCTTGCGGGGACGGTGCAGGTGCTTTCCGTCACCCATGCGCCGCAGGTCGCGGCGCGGGCCTCGACCCATTACCTGATCGCCAAGGCGGCCTCGCATGGCGAGCAAGTGGTCACTTCGGTTGCCTGCATGGGCGAGGACGAACGCCGCGAGGAAATCGCCCGCATGCTGGCCGGCGCGACGATCACCGACGCGGCGCGCGCCGCTGCCGCGCAATTGCTGAAGGCCGAATGATTTTCGTCAGGAGACTTTCGAAACCGGTTTGCCCGCCGGGTGTTCGCCGCTAAATTCCGCAGCAATGAGAGTCGGATAGGCGGCATGGCGGACACAAAGCTTACACCTGTTGAGAAACTGAATCAGGAAGACGCCGCCGCAGAACTGGCGCGGCTGGCCGCCGAGATCGCGGAGCATGACACGCTCTATCACCGCGAGGACGCGCCGACGATTTCCGATGCGGACTACGATGCGCTCAAGCAGCGCAACTTCGCTATCGAGGCGCGCTTTCCGGAGCTGAAGCGCGCGGATTCGCCGAGCGAGAAGGTCGGCGCCGCGGTCTCGGAGAAGTTTGAAAAGATCCGCCACCGCATTCCGATGCTGTCGCTCGACAACGCCTTCAACGACGACGACGTACGCGACTTCGCCGCCCGTGTGCGCCGCTTCCTGAAACTTGCGGAGGATGCGCCGCTGAGGATGACGGCGGAGCCAAAGATCGACGGATTGTCGCTGTCGCTGCGCTACGAGGAAGGCGAGCTTGTCTACGCGGCGACGCGAGGAGACGGCACGACCGGCGAGAACGTGACCGCGAATGCCCGGACGATCAGCGACATTCCGAACTGGCTGAAGGGCAATCCGCCCGCCGTCATGGAGGTGCGCGGCGAGGTCTATATGACCAAGGAGGATTTCGCGGATCTGAACGAGAGGCAAGCGGCAGCGGGCAAGCAGACCTATGTCAATCCGCGCAATACGGCGGCGGGGTCCCTGCGCCAGCTGGATGCTTCGGTCACCGCAGGCCGGGCGCTGAAATTCTTCGCCTATGCATGGGGCGAGGTTTCGGAGATGCCCTCCGACACGCAGATCGGCATGGTCGAGGCGCTGAAGGAATTCGGCTTTGTTACCAATCCGTTAATGGCTGTCTTTGACAGTGTTGAGAAACTGCTCGAACACTACCACGCCATCGAGATGGAGCGGGGCGAACTCGCTTACGACATCGACGGGGTCGTCTACAAGGTCGACGATTTGAAGCTGCAAGAGCGGCTCGGTTTCGTTTCGCGCAGCCCGCGCTGGGCGATTGCGCACAAGTTCCCGGCCGCGAAGGCGATGACGACGCTGAACGCCATCGATATCCAGGTCGGGCGGACGGGAGCGATCACTCCAGTGGCGCGGCTGGAACCGGTCACCGTCGGCGGCGTGGTCGTGGAGAACGCCACCTTGCACAATGCCGAGGAAATCGAACGGCTCGGCGTAATGATCGGCGACACAGTGATCGTGCAGCGGGCGGGCGACGTCATTCCGCAGATCCTGGGCTTCGTCGAGGAGAAGCGTCCGAAGGATGCAACGGCCTTCGAATTTCCGACAGTCTGTCCCTGTTCGCTGGAAACGCCGATCGTGCGCGAGACCAATGCGAGCGGCGAGGAAAGCGTGGTACGACGGTGCTCGGGCGAGTTCGCTTGTCCGTTCCAGCGCAAGGAGCATCTGAAACATTTCGTGTCGCGCCGGGCCTTCGACATCGAAGGGCTGGGCGACAAGCAAATCGAATATTTCTTCGACGACGAGGGCGGGCTCGAGATCAAGACGCCCGCGCAGATCTTCACGTTGCAGAAGCGCGACGAGACCGCGCTGACCAAGCTGAAAAACCGTGACGGATATGGCGAGACTTCGGCGCGGAACCTGTTCGATGCGATCGAGCAGCGCCGTACCATTCCGTTGGAACGTCTGATCTACGCGCTCGGCATCCGCCATGTCGGCGAGTCGACCGCACGGACGCTGGCCCGCTCCTATGGCGACTGGTCTGCCTTCGAGGAGGCCGCGGTGAAGATCGCCGGCGGTGACGAGGCGGCGCGCGAGGAAATGGATGCGCTGGAAGATATCGGCGACGCCGTGATCGATGCGCTCGCGCGCTATTTCAATGAGCCGCATAATCGCGACATGGTCGAGGCGCTGATCGCCGAACTGACCATCGAGGAGGCGGAGAAGCCGCAGACAGATACGGCCCTGTCGGGCAAGACCATCGTGTTCACGGGATCGCTCGAACGCATGTCGCGCGACGAGGCGAAGGCGATGGCGGAGCGCTTCGGCGCCAAGGCCGCGGGCTCGGTGTCGAAGAAGACCGATCTCGTCGTCGCCGGACCCGGGGCGGGATCGAAGCTCGCCAAGGCGCAGGAATTCGGCATCGAGGTGATCGACGAGGACGAGTGGTTCCGCCGAGTCGAGGATATGTGAGCGCCGTTACTTCTTCCGCGCGCGCGTAAATTTCATCGTGTGCCCCCCAATCGCCTCCGACGTGCCCGTCCAGGCATAGGCGAGAAGCGCCGGCTCGTGCGAGGATGTGCGGATCGTGTGCGTGGTTCCGGCGGCATTGAAGATCATGGAGGGCGGGCGGAAGACGCCGAGGTCGTTTTCGGAGACCGCGCCGGAGAGCACGATATAGCTCTCCGTGATCCCGTCATGGCGATGCGAAGGGTAGACGCAGCCTGGCGCGAACAGGACGAAGCCCAGAACGAGATCGTCGCAGCCGATGAAGCCGGCCGGCCCCAGAATATCCGCATAGCCGTATTTCCGCGCGAGCGTCGGCCGGACATTCTCGTAGCCATATTCCCAGCGCAGGCGCGGCGCGAGCTTGGCGACCGTGCGGACGAAGACTTCCGTCGGCTCGCGCTCGCCATTGTCGAACGCTCTGCCGAGATGGCTGGTCACCGGCAAGGCCGACGGTTCGGGCAAACGCGTCGCGGGATTCGCCTTCATCGTCTTGGCGATCCTCTCGCGGACCATTCGCATATGCGCGCGGATCGGCGCGCTGCCGCCCGTCGGTGCATAGCGATAGGCGGTCTCGAACTCGCGCAGCAGGTAGAAGATATCGGTATCTTCGGAGAGAAGAGGGGAGGCGCGGTTCTGCAGTTCGGCCGTCACGCGATATCTCCCGTGCCCGTAGGGTTATTCATGCGGCCGTTCGGCATGATGTGGCCGAGGAGCAACTCCAACCAATACGCCGGAAAAGCCAACCTGGAAGACCTAAAAGCGTCATCTGCTGGGGTTTTGGCGGCGAGGGCGGCTCCGTGCCGGCTCCGTCGCGGACGGTGGGACGGAGGCTTTCGCGGACTTGCCAGGCGGCTTGTCGTCCTTGTCTCCATGACAATTTACTCCGTGACCCGTCAGTACTGTTGACCTATACGGCTTGCACGGAGACGGATATTCGATGAATCCTAGGCGCGACATGATCGACGGCGTGATGGCTGCCACGCCCGGCATGCTCGCCGCCGCGCCGTTCGGCCTCCTGTTCGGCGCGCTCGCGGTCGATAACGGCTTGTCCGTTTTCGAGGTGGTGCTGATGAGCGTGGCGATCTTCGGTGGCGCGAGCCAGATGGTCGGCATCGACCTGTTCGGCGACCGAATAGCGCCTTGGCTGATCGTGCTGTCGATCTTCGCGGTGAATTTCCGCCACGTGCTCTATTCCGCGGTAATCGGGCGTCATACGGGATCGTGGACCGCGTGGCAGCGGGCGCTCGGCTTTTTCTTTCTGGTCGATCCGCAATTCGCCGAAGCGGAAAAGCGCGCTGAATCCGGCAAGCCTCTGAGTTTTATCTGGTTCGCCAGCGGCGGGCTGACCTTCTATGCGGCCTGGATCTTAGAGAGCTGGCTGGGCGCGGTGTTCGGCAGCCTCGTGGAGAACCCGGCCGATTACGGCATCGATTTCCTGCTGCCAGTTTATTTTCTGGTTCTCGTCATGGGATTCCGCAAGCGCTCCAGCTGGCTGCCGGTCGTCCTCGTCAGCGCCGTGGCATCGATTGGCGCCTATGTGCTGGTCGGTTCGCCCTGGCATGTCTCGATAGGGGCGCTCGCGGGCGTGGCGGTTGCGGCAGCGATCGGCGCCCGGCCGAAGATCATGATGGAGTAGCAATGGAAATCTCGACGACCACGTGGATTATCCTCGCCGGCGGGCTGGCGACCTACCTGACTCGCATCGGCGGGCATCTGCTGCTGTCGCGGTTTTCGTCGATCCATCCGCGCGTCGAGGCGGCGCTGAACGCGGTGCCCGCCGCCGTTCTGACGACGCTGGTCGCTCCCGCCGCGGTCTTCTCCGGGCCGGCGGAAGCGGCAACGATCATCGTTGCGGCTTTGGCGGCGCTCTACCTGCCGGGCATGGCGGTCTTCGTCGTCGGCTGGGTGGCGATCCTCGCCTTCCGCGCGCTCATCGGCTGAGCGGCGCGGTCATTTTCTCCAGCCAGTCCGTCACGCTTTCGTCCTCGATCAGCGGGGAGACTTCCTCGCGAACCCGGGCGTGATAGGCGTTCAGCCAAGCGAGTTCCGTGTCGTCGAGCAGCGCTACATCGATCAGCCGCCTGTCGATCGGACACAGCGTCAGCGTTTCGAAGGAATGCATGGCGATCTCGCCGCCTTCCGGGATCTCGGCGGGGCTAACCATGACGAGGTTTTCGATGCGGATACCGTGCGAGCCGGGTTTGTAGTAGCCGGGTTCGTTGGAGACTATCATCCCCGGCAGCAATGCCTGCATGCCGCGTTTCGAGATCGATTGCGGACCTTCATGCACGCCGAGGAAGGAACCGACGCCGTGTCCGGTGCCATGGGCGTAGTCGAGCCCCGCCTGCCAGAGCGCCCTGCGGGCGAGAATATCGATGTCGACCCCGCGCGTGCCGGTGGGAAAGCGCGCCAGGGAAATGGCGATCATGCCCTTTAGAACAAGCGTGAAATGGCGGCGGTAATCGCCGGTCGGCTCTCCGATCGGGATGACGCGGGTGATGTCGGTGGTGCCGTCATGATATTGCGCGCCTGAATCGACAAGCAGCAATTCGCCGGTATCGACCTTGCGGTTTGTCTTCTCGGTGACCCGGTAATGGACGATGGCGCCATTCGGGCCGGCGCCGCAGATCGTGTCGAAGGAGATCTCGGCGAGATCGAATCCGAGCCGTTCTCCTGTGGCGCGGCGGAACTCCTCGAGCGCGGTGACCACGGCGATCTCGTCGAGCTTTCCCGGTTCCTGTGTATCCAGCCAGCAGAGAAAGGCAGCCATTGCCGCGCCGTCCCGGCGCTGGGCGTTGCGCGCGCCGGCCTGTTCGGCGGAATTCTTCTGAGCGCGTGGAAGACGCACGGGATCAGCGGCCTCGACGAGCGTCGCGCCCGAACCGACCAGCTCTTCCGCGATCTTGCGGGCGGTGAGCGCCGGATCGATCATCACCGCGCCCCCGGTCGTTCCAAGCTCTCGCAGGCTGTCGTCGAATTCGGAGGGCGGTCGCAGCGTTGCAAGCTGGGTCAGATAGGCTTCCGTGCGGACCGGGAGCTTGCGCTTGTCGATAAAGAGCGTCGGTTCGCCCTCAGTCGGCACGATGGCGAAAGCGAGAGCGAGCGGCGTGTGGGACACGTCCTGGCCACGAATGTTGAACAGCCAGCAGATCGAGGCAGGATCGGTCAGGACGACCGCGCCGGCGCCTTTATCCCTCACCGTATCGGTGATGCGGCCGATCTTGTCGCGCGGGGTTTCGCCGGCGAATTCCAGCGGGTGGATGGCGACCGGCTCGAGCGGCGGGGGAGGGACATCGTTGCGGATGGCGTCGACAAGGTTGCGGTCGAGCGCGATCAGCTCGGCCTGCCTGCCGCTGCAGACCTCGGCGAGGTTCCTGGCTTCGGCGACCGTGTGCAGCCAGGGATCGAAGCCGACACGCATGCCGGGCTTCAGATTGTCGGCGAGCCATTTGGACGGCGGATCGGCGACCAGATCCTGCGGTGTGAAGACCGACGGATCCGTTTGCGAGCGGACCTGCAGCGTGTAGCGCCCGTCGGTGAACACATGTGCTGCGTCGTCGAGGATGAGCGCCGTTCCAGCGGATCCGGTAAAGCCGGTCAGCCAGGCCAGCCTTTCCGCGCGTTCCGGCAGATATTCGTTTTGGTGCTCGTCGGCATGCGGCACGAGATAAACATCGACACCATCCTCGCGCATGCGGGCCCGCAATGCGGTGACGCGCGCCTTGCCCGCGGCGGGATCACTCTTTTCGGAGAATTTCTGAAACATCTTCGCGCTTTCGCCTTGAACCGTTCGGCGGAACCTATGTCCTGGACGGAGGCGTATCAATCGCTCGCCATGCGAAACTGTTAATGCTGCGTTGCACTATTTCATTTCGCATATGCGAAATATGCATGGCTGCCTTGCCGCATTGGCCGTGGTCATCCGGGCGCCGCGCCCACATATTGCAGTTACCGGATCGAACCGGAATCAATTCAGGAGATCGAAAATGACCGTCAAATCGAAAAAGGGCATGTTCCACAACGCCTTCGACGCAATGGTCAACGCACGTGCCCGCCAGGCTTCGTCTTATGTCAACGGCGCACTTCTGATGCTCGACGATGACACGCTCAAGTCGCATGGCTACGATCGCGCGGAACTCCGCCGCCGTCCGACTGCGTTCTATCCGTTCTGATCGATCAGACGTTGGCTCCGAAAAACGGGCGGCCTTCTGGCCGCCCTTTTTCTTTGCGCGCTTAGCGCTCCAGATGCAGCGTCACCCATTCATCACGCCACAGCGTATGACGGTGAAAGAGCCCGGCCTGCCTGAAGGCCGCGAGGACCATGCGGCGCTGCGTCGCCAGAATCCCTGACAACACGAGCCGCCCGCCCGGCGCCAATGCGATGGCGATCTCGGGTGCGAGGCGCATAAGCGGTCTTGCCAGGATATTGGCGACGATCAGGTGGAACGGGCCTTCCTCGATGAAGGCGCGGTGGGTCAGGCCGGTCGCGGTCTCGAACCGGATCTCGCCCGCTGTTCCGTTGAGTTTCGCGTTCGATGTGGCGACACGGGTTGCGACCGGATCGATATCGGTGGCGAGCACCGGGCATTTCGCGACCTTGGCGAGGGCGATCGCGAGCACGCCGCTGCCAGTGCCGAGATCGAGCGCATTCGCGGGGCGACGCATGCGGATCAGATGATCGAGCACGATCAGACAGCCGGCGGTGGTGCCGTGATGGCCGGTGCCGAAAGCCTGACCGGCCTCGATTTCGATGGCGACGTCGTTGGCGCGCACCGTGTCTCGGTCATGGCCGCCATGGATGAGGAACCGCCCGGCGCGCACCGGCTTCAACCCCTCCAGCGACTTGGCGACCCAGTCGATGTCGGGCAGCACCTCGCGGTCGATCTTCAGGCCGAAGGAATCTGAGCCGAGGCAATTGGCCATCCGCGCCTCGACCGCTGAGGGATCGTCCATCTCCTCGTCGACATAGACCGAGACCTCGTAGATCGCCTCCGCCTCGTCGATTTCGAGATTGGCCAGCGCGAAGCCGTCATCCTCGAATTCGCGTTCCAGCAATTCGAAGATGCGTTCGGCCTCCAGCTTTCCGGCGGTCAGATGAAGTCGGATCTGCGACATTTACGGTAGTTTCCCTTCCGGCGCGGCGACGGGCTTTTCCTCATCCGCGGGTTTCTTGTTCTTGCGCGCCTCGGCCTTATCGGAAGAGCGCTGCGGCGCGAAACTCAATATCACGTCGTCTTGTTGAGGGCCGGTGCCATTGTTTTCCCGCTCATTGTCGAAAACCAGCGTGCCGTCGGGTTTGCGCCACAGAAGGATGCGGGCGTCTTCCGTCCGGCTTTCGAAATAGGCTTCGGCGGTGAATTCCTCGGTCAAACGCGTCGTCTGGAAGGTCCAGCCGGCGGCATGACGCTCGCGCAAGTCACGAGAATCGAGCCCCGGACGAAAAAGCTGGCGACCGCCGATTGTTACGCGCAGCGCCTTGCGGTCGGACTGTTCGCGGGCGCCGCCGATCTCGTAGACATTGTTGCGGCCGATTTCCGGGCCGAAATCGGTGCAGACCAGGGAGTTGTAGGAGTCGTTGTCGGTCGCGGCGATCAGGGCGTTGAAGCGGCCGATGTTCAGATTGTGGTGGGCGTGCTCGGAGAGCGGGTCGCCATAGTGGGTGTCGAGGCCGGCCTGGCGGGCTTCGATAATATGGTTCCAGTTGGCGTCGGCGATGGTCACCGGGACCTTCATGTCCGTGAGTTTCGAGGCGAGGGCCGTTGCCCAGCGCGAACCGCCGACGATCAGGATGCCCGGCTTGTCGGTCATGCGCAGGCCGAGAAGGCGCGCCAGCGGCGAAAGGGTGAAGCCGTGCAGGAAAATCGTCGCGGTGACCACCGCGAAGGTGAAGGCGACCATGCTTTGACCGTCTTCGACCCCGAATCCCGCCAGCAGCGTGCCAAAAAGGCTGGCGACCGCCACGGCGACGATGCCGCGCGGCGCGATCCAGGCGGTCAGCAGCCTCTCCTGCCAGGTCAGCCCCGTGGCGATGGTCGCGATGAAAATCGCGGCCGGGCGGATGACGAAAAGAAGAGCGACGACGAAACCGGCGGCGCGCCAGTCAAGGCTGCGGATTACCGGCCATTCGAGCGCCGCCGTCAGCATGACGAAAAGGCCGGAGACCAGCAGGATGGTGACGGTTTCCTTGAATCGGCGCAATTCGGCGAGCGAGGCGATGCGCGAATTGGCCATGCGGATGCCCATAATCGTGACAGCCAGAAGGCCGGATTCTTCCAGAAAGAGGTTGGCTGTTGCGAAGACGACCAGGACGGCGGCGAAAAGGACGGGGGCCTTGAGATACTCCGGCACGGAACCGCGCGTGAACGCCCATATCAGCAGTTGGGCGAAGCCGAAGCCGGCCACGAGCGCATATCCTGCCGCCAAGGCGATGTGCAGCAACAAGCTGTCGGCTTCGTGGCCGCCGCCGATCACCAGGAAAACTTCAAAGGATATCACTGCGAAGAGCGCACCGATCGGATCGTTGACGATCGCCTCCCAGCGCAACAGGGAAGCGGGGCGCGATTTCAGCCGGGCGGAGCGCAACAGCGGCATGATCACGGTCGGGCCGGTCACGACGAGGATCGCGCCGAGAATGATCGAGACGGTCCATGACAGGCCGCCGATGAAATGGGCGGCCAGAGCCGCCCCCACCCATGTCAGCGGCCCACCGAAAATGACGATGCGGCGCACCGCCTTCGAGGTTTCGCGGATTTCATGGAAGTTGAGGGTCAGCCCGCCCTCGAAGAGGATGATGGCGACAGCCAGGCCGATGGCCGGCTTGTAGACCGCCCCGAAGTCGCGCGCCGGTTCGATGAAGCCCGTGACCGGTCCGGCAAGAAAGCCGGCGGCGAGCAACAGGGCGATCGCCGGAAGGCGCAGGCGCCAGGCGACCCACTGCGCGGCGATGCCGGCCGCGCCGATGAAGGCCAGTTTGACTGCTATGGATTCCATCGCCGTTCTTTCGTTTGCCGGACATCCGCTTCTATTGGCTCAGCGGCATGTCCGGCAAGAGCGGACGCTATAATCAGGTCTTGGCGAGATCGCGCAGTTTTTGCATGGCGGTCTCGGAATTCTCGCCCCAGGCGATCGTCTTGCGGAAATGCCCATTGCTGTCGAGCAGGATGATGGAGGCCGTGTGGTCCATCGTGTAGTCGCCGTCTTCCGTTTCGATGCGCTTGAAATAGATGTTGAAGCCGCGCGCCATCTCGCGAACCTTTTCCGGGTCGCCGGTGATACCGATCACCCGGTCTGTCACGTTGGAGAGATAGCCTCCGAGCAGTTCCGGCGTATCGCGTTCGGGATCGATGGAAACGAAATAGGCCTTGATATCAGAGCCCTCGTCGCCGAGTTCGTTGAACCAGGAGCTCAACTCGTAGAGCGTGGTCGGGCAGACTTCCGGGCAATGCGTGAAGCCGAAGAACAGCACCGTCGGGTGGCCGAGGAAAGCCTGTTCGGTGATCGGGTCGCCGTTCTGGTCGACCAGATTGAAGGGGACGCCATAGGGCTCGCCGGAGGGCGATGCGGTTTCCCGGTAAATCTCGTAGCCGAGCCAGGCGCCAACGACGCCAAGAACGACGACAAGGGCAGCAATCAGCGCACGCATATCGATCCTTTCGAGGGTTCGGTGCCTATCTAGCGTCGACGGCGGGCAATTTCATCCGGTCATTTCGCCACGGCGCACTGGCGCGACTCAAAGGCACCAGGCAAGCCCGGCCTGAAGCATCGACCAGAACAGCGTCTCGCCATGCAAGAGCCAGCCGGCGAAGCCGGCAATGCCGATCAGGATGATGAGCAGGGCCGCGATCACGGCGACACGCGCTTCGGGCCCGCGCGCGGCGGGTTCGACGTTTTCCGGCATGAATGGCTTGTCGCTCATGAACATAATCTAGCCGATCCGCGCCCGCGTTCCAATCGGTCGGTGTGTCGCGGCGATCATCTGGTTGACCTGCGTCAATGAGCGCTATTGCCGCACGTTACACTGTGTCGCAGGCTCGTTACGGGAGGAGACATCATGGCGGACAATAACGATACGACGGCCCCGGCGCGGCGGCCTCCGGCAATGCCGACGGTCAACACGATCAGCGTCGGCGATCTCTTCGACGCTCTTCGCAAGGGACTGTCCGATTTTGCCAGGGCGCCGCTGTTCGGCCTGTTCTTCGGCGGCGTCTATACGCTTGGCGGCATCATCATCGCGCTGTCGCTGACGGTTTGGGACATCCCGTGGATGATCTACCCCGTGGCGATCGGATTTCCGCTTGTCGGGCCATTCGTGGCTGTCGGCCTTTACGAGGTCAGCCGCCGGATCGAAGCCGGCAAGCCTCTCAACTGGAGCGACGTGCTGGGGGTGATCTGGCTGCAAAGGCAGCGCGAGCTCGCCTGGATGGCCTTCGTCATGCTGTTCGTCTTCTGGGTGTGGATGTACCAGGTGCGCCTGCTGGTCGCGATCATCCTGTCGCGCATGTCCTTTTCGACGCTCGACAAGTTCATAGAGGTCATCTTCACGACGTCGCAGGGCTGGACGTTCCTGGCGGTCGGCCATGTCGTGGGGGCGGTGCTGGCGATGATCCTGTTTTCGATCACCGTGGTCTCGATCCCGCTTCTGCTGGATCGCGAGTCCGATTTCGTGACAGCCATGATCACCAGCGTGAAGACAGTGACCACCAGCCCGGTTCCGATGCTCGCCTGGGGTGTCTTCGTCACTCTTGCGGTGATCGTGTCGTCGGTTCCTATGTTCCTGGGCCTGATCGTGGCGCTGCCCGTGCTGGGCCATGCGACGTGGCACCTCTACCGGAAGGCGGTCGCTCCAGCGTAAGCGGCCGCATGCGCTCGGCGGCGGCCATTGTGCGGTCGTCGATGGCGATCAGCCCGCAGACCACGGGACAGCCGTCGATTGTCTGGTGGCCGAGCAGTTCGACGCCCATGTCGAAAAGCCGGGTCAGTTCGTAGACCCGCTTTTCGGTGACGGTGAGATAGTGAGTGATGCCGTTGCGGCGCGCATAGTCGAAATTGGCCAGCGCAAGCTCCAGATTGGCCATGGCGAGCCCGGCGGACAAGCGCTCGCCAGCATTTCCCTCATCGACACAGAGCCGGGATACTTCCCAGATCGTCGGCGCGCGGAAGCTGATGCCTTCCGGCACCAGGCCGTCGAAAGCGAGGTCGAGAAGCGTCGTCTGGGTCGTCGGGATCAGCCGGGCGCCGGCATTGACCGCGCCGCTCCCGTCCAGCGACAGCGCGTAGGTGCAGGGCAAGTCGTCGAGGACGTCGCGTTCCTCGTCTCCCTGGACAGTGACATCCCAGCCGAGCCGGTCGTGAAACACGGCTTTTCGCAACCTGAAGTAGTCGGCGATTTCACGCGCATATCGCTCGCGGTCGTGCATTTCGACATGAATGATCATCGACGCCTCCGGTCGGGTCCCGGAACCGTCCTACGTCAGGAAATCGGCAATTACAACTTATGATCGTATCGTTCGAACAAATTCAACTCCAGCGCGCGAGCAATCGCCGCCGGCTTGTTGGCGACATGGAGCTTGGACTTGGCGCTTTGCATATGGGCGACGATCGTCCAGCGCGACAGGTTCATGAGTTCGCCGATCTCCTTGTCGGTCTTGCCCTGCGCGCCCCAGTAGAGAACCTCGATCTCGCGGTCGCTCAGGTCCACTTTCGGCGGATCCTTGCGGAGAAAACGCTCCGTCACCGTGAGCGCGATGATGTTGGCGTGCTCACGGCATTTGGCAAGAACGCCGGCGGCCTCGTCGCGCGATCCGGTGACGTCGACATCGGTCGAGAAGGTGGTGACGGAGCGGATATTCGGGCCGATATGGACGGGCATGCCGATCGTGTAGAGGCCGATATCGTGCTCGATGGCGCCGTCCGCCAATTCGGCTTCCTCGGCATTCGCCGGATGGCGGTGGTCGAAGATCACCGCGCCGACGGATTCCAGCCCCTTGATGATGACAGGGTCCACATGGCCATAGTTGCGCTCAGTGTAACGCTCGAGCCATTTCGCCGGATAGGTCGTGACGATGATGTTGGAAGCGAGCCCTCCGCCGGCGACCCGGGCCCAGAAATTGATGAAGTTGCTTCCGGTTTCGTCGCGCGCAGTCTTCATGGCATCGAGAATGGCCGGCGGAAAATCCGGATTGGACGGCGCGATGACGAAATCCGGTGCGACAAGGACGCGATACATGCCCGTCAGGCCTCCGACATCCGGAATCCGGTTTCAATCGTCACTGGAATCATGCCGGCCCCGCAGCTCGTATTCATGCAACTAGTTGTAGTGCATAGCTGTCAACTGACACAACCACCAGACATGACCCTGCTGTTTTTCCCGCAACGCAACCAAATCGCCCGCCGATGACTTATAGTGTCAACGCAAGGATCGGAAGCAGCAGGGCCCCCATGCGATTTGCCGCCGTCATCAACAGCGAGGCGTCGACGCTCAAAACCGCGGATCTCGATGGCCTGGCCACACGGCTTGTCGAGCGGTTTTCCGCGGCCGGGCATGCAATCGACATCGATTTCACCGAAGGCAGCGGGATGGAGCAGTCCATCAGGGAGGCTCTCGCATCCGACGACACCGACGCGGTGCTCGCCGGCGGCGGCGACGGCACGATCTCGATGGCTGCCGGGATCCTGCAGGGCACCGGCAAGGCGCTTGCCATCCTTCCGGGCGGAAACATGAACCTGTTCGCGCGTTCGCTCGGCATTCCGCTCGATCTCGACGCCGCGATCGACGCGCTGGCGTTCGGTCATCCGCGCAAGGCCGACATCGCATTCGCCAATGACCGGCCCTTCATTCACGAATTCTCGCTCGGGTTGCATCCCGAGATGATCGAGATGCGCGACCAGCAGAAATTCGGCTCGCGCCTGGGCAAGCTGGTCGGCGGGATCCGGTCGCTGTCGCGCGCGATCCTGCGGCCGCCGCGGGTCCGGGTCTGGCTGGAGGATGGCGACGGCGAGCGCCGGCCGCTGGTCACGCCGGCCCTCGCGGTTTCGAACAATCCGCTGGGCGAGGGCCATCTGCCCTATGCCGACCGTGTCGATGGCGGAGTGCTCGGCGTCTATATCGTCCATGCCCGCACGCCGGCCGAGCTGGCGGCGATCGCCGCGCGCATTCCGGCGGGCTCCTGGGCAAGCGTCCCGCAGATGGAAGTCTTTACCGCGACGAGTTTGCGGCTGACGCGCCGTGGACGGTTGAAGGCGGCGATCGACGGGGAGATGGTCAGGATCGACAGTCCCGTCGATGTGCGGATCGCGCCCGGCACGCTGACAGTGATCGTGCCGGACGAAGACCATGCGGTGCACGGTCAGTAGGGCTCAGTATTTGCCCGGCACATAGAGCTCCGGCGGCAATACCGCGCGTTCATATTCCGGATTGAAGACGCGGTCCGGCAACTCGACATCCTCGTGCGGCACCGGCCCATAGGGAATAAGGTTCAGCAGGTGGTCGATGCAGTTCAGGCGCGCACGCTTCTTGTCATTGCCCTCGACAATGTACCAGGGCGCTTCCGGAATGTTGGTGCGGGCGAACATCTCCTCCTTGGCCTTGGTATACTGCTCCCAGCGCACGCGCGACTGCAGGTCCATCGGCGACAGTTTCCATTGTTTCATCGGATCGTGAATGCGCATCAGGAAGCGCATCTGCTGTTCCTCGTCGGTGATGGAGAACCAGTATTTGACGAGACGGGTGCCGTTGCGCACCAGCATGCGTTCGAATTCGGGAACATCGTCGAAAAACTGTTCGACCTGGTCCGGGCTGGCGAAGCCCATGACGCGCTCGACGCCGGCGCGGTTGTACCAGGAGCGGTCGAACAGCACGATCTCGCCGGCGGCCGGCAAATGCGGGACGTAGCGCTGGAAATACCACTGGGTCTTTTCGCGGTCGGTCGGCGCCGGAAGGGCGACGACGCGGCAGATACGCGGATTGAGGCGCTGGGTGATGCGCTTGATGACGCCGCCCTTGCCGGCGGAATCGCGGCCCTCGAAGACAACGACGATCCGCTCGCCGGTGTGGGACACCCAGTCCTGCAGCTTGATCAGCTCGGACTGCAGGCGGATCAGCTCTCGGAAATAGAGCTTGCGGTCGATCTGCGCGGGATGCGCCTTGTTGTAGATCTTGCGCAATTCCATCGACAGGGCCGGCTCGGAAATCTCCAGCTCGAAATCCTCGTCGAGCGTGTCGGCCAGTTCCGCTTCCAGCCAGTCCTGAACGTCGTCGTGCTGACCCGTATCCATCGTCATTTTCCCCTCGTCTGTCTGATCTGTCCCGGCGCCGGGCGGCTCCCGCATTTCTTGGCCGTGCCGGTTGACGCTTTTGTGACACAGCAACCTTGCGCCATTCCACCGCGCGGTGGAATTTCTGCAGCAGCCGGTTATGATCAACCGCATGACGACCGATTATCCCGCCTTCCTTCGAATGTGACTCCACCGGCTGCCGTGACCGGGCGACGCCGCGTTCCGCGTTTGCGACCGCAGGCTCCGCCCGCAGCCGGGTCTGTCCCCTCCATTCGAACGAGACGAGATTGCGATGAAAGCGTATCAGCAAATTGACGGCTGCCTGTTCTGCCGTATCGCGGCAGGCGAAGTCTCCGCCCACACCGTGCATGAAGGAGAGCGGGTGCTAGCCTTCCTGGACATCAACCCCATCCGCCCCGGGCATGTGCAGATCATTCCGCGGGCGCATTATCCCTGGTTCGAGGACATGCCGCCGGAGCTGGCGGGCGAGATCGTCGCGCTCGGGCAGAGGATCGCGACGGCGCTGAAGGCGATCCATGGCGTCGCGCGGGTCGGCTTCCTGTTTACCGGGGGCGACATCCCGCACGCCCATGCCCACGTCGTTCCGCTGGCCGCGCATGACGACATCACGTCGCGACGTTACATCGCCGAGGAGACGGTCACCTATCGCTCGGCGCCGCGCGCAACGGATGCGGAGCTTTCGGCAGAGGCCGGCGCGATCAGGGCGCTGATATCGCCCTGACGCGAAAAAGGCGGGCCGAAGCCCGCCTTTTCTCCTCCTCCAAGGATCGCCGGGTCAGGCGGCGAACTGGTTCCGCGCTCGCCGTCAGGCGGCGAACTGGTTCATCGTGTTGTCCTTGCCGCCGGCCTTCAGGGCCGCTTCGCCGGCGAAGTATTCCTTGTGGTCGTCGCCGATGTCGGAGCCGGCCATGTTCTGGTGCTTGACGCAGGCGATGCCCTGGCGGATTTCCTGGCGCTGGACGTTCTTGACGTAGCCGAGCATGCCCTGGTCGCCGAAATACTCGCGGGCGAGATTGTCGGTCGACAGCGCGGCCGTGTGGTAGGTCGGCAGCGTGATCAGGTGGTGGAAGATGCCGGCCTCGCGGGCGGCGTCCGCCTGGAAGGTGCGGATGCGCTCGTCGGCCTCGGCAGCCAGTTCCGACCCGTCATAGGCGGCGCTCATCAGGGTCGCGCGGTCATAGGCCGAGACGTCCTTGCCCTCGGCTTCCCAGGCATCGAAGACCTGCTGGCGGAAGTTCAGCGTCCAGTTGAAGGACGGCGAGTTGTTGTAGACCAGCTTGGCGTTCGGGACGACTTCGCGGATGCGGTTCATCATGCCGCCGATCTGGCCGATATGCGGCTTCTCGGTCTCGATCCAGATCAGGTCCGCGCCGTTTTGCAGCGAGGTGATGGAGTCGAGCACGCAGCGGTCCTCCCCGGTCCCCTTGCGGAACTGGAACAGGTTGGATGGCAGGCGCTTCGGGCGCATGAGCTTGCCGTCGCGCTTGATGACGACGTCGTTGGAGCCGAGGTCTTCGGCGGTGACTTCCTCGCAGTCGAGGAAGGCGTTGTACTGGTCGCCCAGATCGCCCGGTTCCTTGGAGAAGGCGATCTGCTTGGTCAGGCCTGCGCCGAGCGAGTCGGTGCGGGTGACGACGACGCCGTCATCGACGCCGAGCTCGAGGAAGGCGTAGCGGCAGGCGCGGACCTTGGCGAGGAAGTCCTCGTGCGGAACCGTGACCTTGCCGTCCTGGTGGCCGCACTGCTTCTCGTCGGAAACCTGGTTCTCGATCTGCAGCGCGCAGGCGCCGGCCTCGATCATCTTCTTGGCCAGGAGATAGGTCGCCTCGGCGTTGCCGAAGCCGGCGTCGATGTCGGCGATGATCGGCACGATGTGGGTCTCGTGATTGTCGATCTTGTGCTGGATCTCCCGCTCCTTGTTGGCGTCACCGGCATCGCGTGCGGCGTCGAGGTCGCGGAACAGTATGTTCAGCTCGCGCGCATCTGCCTGGCGCAGGAAAGTGTAGAGCTCCTCGATCAGGGCCGGGACGGAGGTCTTCTCATGCATGGACTGGTCCGGCAGCGGACCGAATTCCGAGCGAAGGGCGGCGACCATCCAGCCGGAGAGATAGAGGTAGCGGCCCTTGGTGGAGCCGAAATGCTTCTTGATGGAGATCATCTTCTGCTGGCCGATGAAGCCGTGCCAGCAGCCGAGCGACTGGGTGTAGTTGGCCGGGTCCTTGTCGTAGGCGGCCATGTCGCGGCGCATGATGCCGGCCGTGTAGCGGGCGATGTCCAGGCCGGTCTTGAAGCGGTTCATCGCCTTCATGCGGGCGACCGCCTCGGCGTCGATGGCGTTCCAGGTGGCGCCGTGGCCCTGGATCAGGTTGCGGGCTTCCTGAATATCCTGCGTGTATGACATTTCGGGTTCCTCTCGTCGATTTGTAAAAATCTGTCATGCCGCATTGCAGCGACGAGAGGCGAAAGTCACGGAAATCCGGAGTTTCGGCTTTGTAATTCGTGTCGAAATGTTGCGGTGCGAACTGCTGCCCAGTAAATTTGTAAAAAATTTACAAAGGTCCGCCGGCGTCAGGCAGCCAGTTCGATGGCGCGATCGTCGATGAATTCGCGCAGCTCTTCCAGATCGAAACCGGCTCCGGCGGCGCGCGCCAGAACGGTATCCGTGCCGAGCCGGGTGGCGGAGGCCTGTGCCCAGAGGATGGAGGAGCGATTGCCGGTGCGGCAGTAGAACAGGATCGGGCCGGGCAGGGTGCGCATCGCCTCGGCCTGAGCGGCGACCGGTCCGTCCTCGGTGACATCGTAATTGGCGACGGGCAGGTGGCGATAGACGAAGCCGTGGCGCAGCGCGACGACCTCGGCGCGCTCGCTCGTCAGCTGGTCCTCCGCTTCGCCATCGGGGCGGTTGTTGACGATGGTCCGGATGCCGCGCGCGGCGATTTCGGCGAAATCGTCCTCGGTCAGCTGCGAGGCGATGAAGACATTCTTTTCGAGCTGGGCGATCCTGGCCATCGGCCTGCCTTTCACACATTGCCCGTCCGGCCTGGACGGAGTTCTGTCTTTGACAGTATGGCGGACCGGCAGGCCGGTGGATAAGTCTGCCAAGCTCTTTTTGGCCCTAGGGGAGGAAATCCTTTGCGTGTCAGCGCCATGAAGCGGAACGGGAATCCCCGATCCGGTGTTTGACGGGCGCAGCGGATTGGCCCAAATAACGCGGCGATACCCAGTCCAGCCCGGCCGACTCCCATGAAACCGTTCCTGATCCTGCAACTGCGTCCCGAAGCGGAAGCCTCCGACGACGAGTTTCGCGCCATCCTTGAAAAGGGCGGGCTGGCGGAGGATCGCGTCCGCCGTGTGCGGCTGGAACGGGAGGAACTGCCGCAAATCGACCTTGCCGACTATGCCGGCGTGATCGTCGGCGGCGGGCCCGGCTGCGTTTCGGACGCGCCGGAGGACAAGACGCCACTGGAAAAGCATATCGAGGACGAGGTGATGAGCCTGATGCCGGCGATCACCGCCGGCGACGTGCCGTTTCTCGGCTGCTGCTACGGGATCGGCATCCTGGCGCACCATCTCGGCGGGACCGTCTCGAAGGAGCGCTATGGAGAGCCGGTCTCGGTGGTGCGCGCGACCGCGACCGAGGTGGGCAGGGCGGACCCGTTGCTCGCCGGCATCGACGGTCCGTTCGACGCCTTCGTCGGACACAAGGAAGCGGTGCAGGACCTGCCGGAGGGCTGCGTCCATATTGTCGCCGGCGAGGCCTGCCCGTTCCAGATGATCCGCTATCGCGAGAACGTTTATGCGACGCAGTTTCATCCCGAGGCCGATGGCGAGGTCTTCTCGCTCAGGATCCGCATCTACCGCGACAAGGGCTATTTCGCCCCCGAGGACGCCGACCGGCTGACCGCCGCCGCACGGCGCGGCAATCCGGAGGCCGGGGCGAGGATCCTGCGCAATTTCATCGATCGATACGGCTAACCGCTGGCAATCGCCGGAAGGCATGGTTTCGACGCTTCTCGCGGCGATGCCATCGCGCTGTCCGGCGATTGGAGGAGACTCTTCGGGTGCGGCGCTCAAGAATGAAAGGCCGGTAAGTGACGGAACTGCTGCATGTTTCTTTTGCCACGGGCAATTTTTCCCAATCCGCCGAAACGCTGAGCCAGTCGGCAAGGCAGTTCGGCGTCCCGGCGATCGATATCTACACGCCCGATTCCGAAGCGGTGAAGCAGATGCTTGCCGAAAACCCGTGGCTGTCGCTCGGCATGCGCGGCGCCGGCTACTGGCTCTGGAAGCCTTACATCCTGCTCGACGCGCTCAACCGCGTGCCGGAAGGGAGCCTCGTTCTCTACACCGATGTCGCGGTCTCCTATCTCGCGCCGCCGCAGCCGATACTGGGGTTCGCCGAAGGACGCGACATCGTGCTGTTCAACAATCACCTGGCGGAATGGACGCAGGCGATTTTCACCAAGCGGGACTGCCTGGTGCTGCTCGACGCCGACCGCCCCGAAGACTGGCAGCGACGGCAACTGGACGCGGCGTACCAGCTTTATCGCGCCGGCCCGCGGGCGCGCGAATTCCTGACGGAGTTGCGCGAGGCGATGCGCGATCCGCGGGTGCTGACCGATGATGCGAATAGCTGCGGAAAACCGAACCTGCCGGGATTCCGGGACCATCGCCATGACCAGTCCATCTTGACGATCATGGCCGCACGGCACGGGATCGAGGCCTTTCGCAATCCAAGCGCCAACCTTGCCGACGGCGACGCGGCTTCGGCATACCCGAAGATCTTCGACCACCACCGGCGGCGCAATCCCGGCTTCCTTCGGCGTCAGCGACGGCGTTTGAAGGATGTGGTCAGGACACTGATATCCGGCCGTCCGTAAAGGGGACCGGAAGAGCCGCCAGCGCCGGATCCTGTGCGATTCCGTTCAGCCTTCGGGCTGGGTCGACGCGCCTTGCGAGTGTTCTCGGCGCGAATTCGGCGTTAAGGGTCGTGTCATGATCTTCTTTATCGAAATCCTCGGCGCGGTGGCCCTTCTCTACGGCGTTAGCGTGATCATCGCGCGGCTGGTATTCCGGCTGCCGTCGCTGGGTTCGCGCCGCGAAAGCCATGCCATCGCCGCGAGCGGGGAGACGGCGCTGGGCGCGCTGGTGGCGCAGGGCCTGGCCGAGCATGCCGGCAAGACGGGCGTTCTGGGCATTTCCGACGGGCACGACGCGATCGCCAGCCGGCTGTTGCTGGCGCGGCGCGCGGAAGCCTCGATCGACGCGCTCTATTACATCTGGGACGGGGACACATCGGGGCGTCTGCTGCTGAAGGCGCTTTGCGAGGCGGCCGAGCGTGGCGTTCGGGTGCGCCTGCTGCTCGACGACAATGGCAGCGAGGGGCTCGACGACACTCTCGCGGCGCTCTCCTCGCATGGCAATTTCGAGGCGCGGCTGTTCAATCCGTCGCCGGTGCGCAATCCGAAATTCGCCAGTTATTTCTTCGATTTCTTCCGCATGAACCGGCGCATGCACAACAAGGCGTTCATCGTCGACGGCGCGGTGGCGATCGTCGGCGGGCGCAATATCGCCGACGAGTATTTCCAGCTGACCGAGAACGGCTTTTTTGTCGATCTCGACGTGCTGGCCGCCGGCGCCGTCGTGCCGGACACGGCGGCGGTGTTCGATGCCTATTGGAACAGCGCCTCGGCCTATCCGGTCGAATCGATCGTCGGTAAAGCGAAAGCGGCGCTGCCCGGCTGGCTGACCGGGGACGCGGCAATCGGGCCGGACGCGGAAGTCGAGCCAATGTCGCGGATGGAGGGAACCGCGGCCGACCGGTTCGTCACCCGGGACGTCCAACTCGAATGGGTCGACGCCGAGGTGATCGCCGACGATCCCGCCAAGGGGCTTGGAAAAGCCCCCGATGGCGGCCTGATGATTGACCGGCTGCGCGAGGCGGCGGAGGCCGTGACGTCCAGTCTCGATCTTGTTTCGGCCTATCTCATTCCCGGCCGTACCGGCGTTTCCCATTTCGCGCGTATGGCGAAAAAGGGCGCGAAGCTGCGGATCCTCACGAATGCCTTCATGACCACCGACGTGAAGCTGGTGCATGCGGGCTACGCGAAATACCGCCGCGACTTGCTCGAGGCCGGCATAACCCTTTCGGAGCTCAAGCCCGACGCGGGTGCGATCAGCGACCGCGCGCTGGTTTCGAAGTCCGGATCCTCGGCGGCGAGCCTGCATGCAAAGACGCTCGCCATCGACGGCAAGCGCATCTTTGTCGGCTCCTTCAATTTCGATCCGCGTTCCGCGCTTCTCAATTGCGAAATGGGCTTCATGATCGAAAGCCCGGCCCTGGCGGAGCGCATGGTCGGCCGTTTCGACGAGTTTGCACAGGCTACCTTCTCGGTTCGGTTGGAAGAGGGATCGCTGCGATGGATCGAAGCCGGACCGGACGGCGAGACGGTGCACAAGACCGAGCCGGGCATGACGATGATCGATCGCTGGTTCATCGGCGCTCTCGGACGGCTGCCGATCGAGTGGCTGCTGTGACGGCGGAGTGAGGTTGTTAGTCCCGCCCTTAAGCTTCGCTTCGCTTGCTGGCGGGTCCCTGAAGATCAGTCGAGCGCGACGCGGCGGTAGTCGCCGGGGCTCATATTGAGGGCGCGGCGGAAATCGCGCTGGAAATGGGGCTGGTCGGCATAGCCGCAGCAATAGCCGATCTCGGCAAGCGAGGCCGCGCCGGCGCGCAGGAGGCGGGCCGCCTCGTCTATGCGGACGCCGCGCAGGACGGTCGAGAATGTGAGGCCCTGCGCGCCGAGTTCGCGCTGCAGGCTTCGCGGCGATTTCGCCAACTGTCCCGCCGCCTCGCCAAGGCTCCAGTTGCGCGCCACATCGGTGGCGAGAAACGTCTTCAGCCGGTCGGCCAGCGGTTCGGAAGCGGCTGTGTCCGGGGAGGGGTGTGGGTCGGGATTCCATTCCTTCCAGGCGATGCGGAAACGGGCGCCGTCACCGGCGAGCGGTCCGGCCGCCGCGACGCTCCGCGCGTCGAAGCGCCGACCGTCGATGTCGAGCCTACGCCCGCGCGCACCGGCGAGGCCGCACAGGCCGAAGAGAAATCCGGCGATCAGCGCGTTCTCGGCGGGCGTTGGCGGATCGCCCTGCGAATAGCGCCGGCAGTTCAGCGCGCGGTCGCTTTCGATGACGATCTCCGTGCGATTGGCGGCGTGGCCGTAGCGTTCGAGCCGAAGCCATTTTGCGACGAAAATGTCCGGCCGCCCGGCATTGGCGAGGACTGCGAGGACGGGCGAGGCGGCGGCGTCGCCGAGATGACGACCGATGGAGAGCAGGGGCCCGGCGCCGCGCCTTTCGTAGATGTGTTGCAGCAGCTCGCGTTTGCCGGATGCGGAGATCCTTGCATCCCGCATCGGGTCCGGCGCCCTGATCCCATGCGGCACGAGGGCGGGATCGGCCTTTGCCGCCGCCCTGATCACCAGCGCCACGAGGCTGGCGCTGGCGAAGTTCTCCTCGCGCCGCGTCGCCATGGGTCAGCTCTTCGCCATCATGGCCGCCGCGATTTCCGGGGCCAGGCGTTCGATCATCAGGAAGGCGCGCGAAAGACCGGGGGCGATGCGCCTGCTGCCGCGGGCGACGCCCTCGACAATCGCCCGCGCCATCGCTTCCGGCGACAGTTTCGACCCGCCGCCGCGGCCGGCGGTCATATCGGTCGCCACCATGGGCGGGATCGCTTCGGCGACATGAATTCCGTGCGGCGCAAGCTGCAGGCGCATGGCGTCGGTGAAGGAGGCGAGGCCCGCCTTGGTGGCGCAATAGACCGGGGCGGAAGCCTTGGGATGGCGCGACAGGATCGATGTGATGTTGACGATGGCGCCGCCGGGCCGGCGCATATGGGGAATGAGGCCATGGGCGAGGCAGAGCGGCGCGGCGAGATTGATGGCGATCTCCGCCTGCGCCTTCTCGCGGAAGGCCCCCGCGGGCGTCGCCTCGAGGTCGATCGCCTGCTGGATGCCGGCATTGTTGACCAGGATGTCGAGCGGGCGGCCCGAACGCGCAACCGCCTCGATCACGCGGGCCCAGCCCTCGGGACCGGAGAGGTCGGCGGCGATCCATTCGACGGAGCCGCCTGAAGGGTCGTTGGCGGGATGGCGCGCGACGGCCAGGACATGGGCGCCGGCGGCGGCATATTCGCGGGCGAGCGCGCGGCCGATGCCGCGATTGGCGCCGGTGATCAGAACGGTCTTGGCGGACAGGTCTTTCATGGTGGTCTCCATCGGGTTTCTGTGCCGCCGGTATTCGCGATGCGCCGCAAGAAGTATTGAACGATCGCGCCAAACCGGAATCAAGCAGGACTTGCGGGGCGTGACGGAACGGCCTAGTTGCTTAGCATGTGAATGATCGCGTCCAGCGTGTATCCGATCGCCGGGCGCACCCGCCTCGCGGCCTTCCCCCGCCGCATACAGAACGGAGTGGCAAGCCTTGCTACAACGACCGTCCGCCACGCCGGCCCCGGACGGGCTCGATGCGCCGGAGCGCTATTGGGCCTGGGCGGCGGTGCTGATGACCATCACGCTGGCGGTGCTCGACGGATCGATCGCGATCGTGGCGCTGCCGACGATCGCCGCCGAATTCGGCGCCAGTGCGTCTTCCTCGGTTTGGATCGTCAATGGTTTCCAGCTTGCCGTCGCCATGGGACTGTTGCCGTTCGCCTCGCTTGGCGAGATTCACGGTTACCGCCGCGTCTATCTGGCCGGCATCGCGCTGTTCACCGCCGCGTCGCTTGCCTGCGCCCTGTCGGGCTCGCTGACGATGCTGATCGCGGCGCGGATCATCCAGGGGATCGGCGCGGCCGGCCTGATGAGCTGCAATGCGGCGATGCTGCGATACATCATGCCGAAGGCGAAATTCGGCCACGCCATCGGCATCACTTCGTTTTGCGTCGGAACCGCGGCGACTGTCGGCCCGACCCTTTCCGGCTTCATCCTGAGCTTCGCGGAGTGGCCCTGGCTGTTCGCGATCAACCTGCCGCTCGGTCTCGCCGCCTTTACCATGGCCGTGCGGTTCCTGCCGGCGAGCGATCTCGCCGACCGCCGTTTCGACTGGAAGAGCGCGATCCTGTGCGCGGCGACGATCGGCCTTCTTGTCGTGCTGCTCGACTCGTTCAGTCACGGCCTGGCTGCGCCGCTGATCGCCGGTGAAATCGCGGCGCTGGCGATCTGCGGAACGTTGCTGGTGCGCCGCGAACTGACGGTGGTCGAGCCGATGCTGCCGCTCGATCTCCTGAAATTGCCGGTTTTCGCCATGTCGGTCGGCACGTCGATCGCCTCGTTCTCGGCGCAGATGCTGGCCTTCGTGTCGCTGCCCTTCACCTTCCAGACCGTGATGGGCTTCCCGCCGGGCGCGGTCGGTCTCCTGATGATGCCGTGGCCGCTGGCCAACGCGGTTTCGGCGACAATCGCCGGCCGGCTGTCGGACCGGCACTCGCCGGCCATACTGGGCGGTATCGGGCTTGCCGCGCTCGCCGCCGGGCTGGCGGCGCTGACGCTGCTGCCCGAGGACGCCTCGCTTGCCGATATCGCCTGGCGCATGGCGCTTTGCGGAACAGGGTTCGGTTTCTTCCAGTCACCCAACAACAGGACGCTGATGACTTCGGGGCCGAAGGTGCGAAGCGGCGCGGCGGGCGGCATGCTCGGCACGGCGCGGCTGACCGGCCAGACGGTGGGCGCGGCGCTGGCCGCCCTGGTCATGGCGCGGCTCGGCGTGACCGGCGGAAGCTGGGCGCTGGCGCTGGCCGCCTGTTTCGCTGCGCTGGCTGCAATGGTCTCGCTGGCGCGTATCCGCGCTTTCAGGACCCACACGCCGGCGGAATAGGCGATCCTCCGGCTCAGGCCGGGGAGACGGGCGAAGATCCGGTCGGGTGCGGGGCGGGGCCGGCGGCGAGCGGGCGCAGCTGGGCGTCGGCGGATGGCTGCTGGGCCATGGCCGTGTTCACGCCGATGCCGGCGGCCATGACGGCGAGGACGAGCAGGTAGAAGCGCATGGTTCGTCTCCCTTTCCGATTTGGGCAGGATAGGGGCGAAAGCGCGGCGGGCCTAATTACAAATCGGTAAGGGAAGTTGCGGCATGTCCGTATTCAAGACTTGCTCCGTCGTTCGAAGGCCGGTTTAACTTATGCACCAGCTGTGAGGGGCGGCCTTGTTTCACCATTCGATCTCCAAATTCTCTTGCGCCTTTTCGGTTCTTTTCTGCTTTCTGCTTTACGCCGGGGGCAACGGGGCCCTCGCCGCCGAGGCGGTGGAATGGGCGCCGGCGCCGGACTGGGTCGAGACCGTCGAGATCCCGGCGCCGCTGGCCGAGCATGCCGACCGGGTGTCCGGCGGCGTCTATTACCTGCTCGTGTCGCGGCAGCTGGATTATGACGGCAGCCGGCGGACGGTCTACCGGCGCTATGCCGAGAAGATCGTCAATTCGAGCGGCCTCGAAGGCGCGTCCTCGCTGTCGATTTCGTTTAGGCCCGACCGGGAGACGCTTCGCCTGCACAGCCTCATCGTCCACCGGGACGGCGAGACGATCGACCTGAAAGACGCCGTGGAGCTGCACGTGTTCCGCCAGGAAGACCAGGTTTCCGACGGTGTTCTGGACGGGCGCGAGACGGCGTTCGCGAACCTGCCGGGCATCCGGGTCGGCGATGTCGTCGAATATTCCTATTCCCACAGTTTCCGGACGATCCTGATGCCGGATGATTTTTTCGCGGCGGCGTCGGCGTCCTACACCCAGCCCCTGGCGCGGCTGGACGTCTCGATGCGGGTGCCGGAGGCTATGGAGCTCCAATACAGGCTGCACGGTTTTTCGGAAGAGCCCGAGATCGAGGTGTCGGGTGGCCGGAAGACCTATCGCTGGTCGCGGGTGCCGCCGCCGATCGACCCGCCTACGCTCGGCGCGCCGTCCTGGTATGTGGGCTGGGATTTCCTCGAGGTGAGTTCGATCGGCAGATGGGCCGATATCGCGGCGGGGACGCTCGCCCATTATCCGCGCGATGCGGAGCTGCCTGCGGCGCTGCGCGACCGGCTGGAGGCGATCCGCGCGGCGACGGACGACCGGAAAAGCTGGGTGACCAGCGTCCTGAAACTGGTGCAGGACGATGTGCGCTATGTGGGAATCGAGATCGGCGACGGCGCCTTCGTGCCGCGCGCGCCGAAAACCGTCTACGAACTCGGTTATGGCGACTGCAAGGACAAGGCGCAGCTGATGGCGACCGCGCTGCGCTGGCTCGGCATCGACGCAGTGCCGGCGCTCGTGGATATCGACGGCGGCGAGCCCATGGCCGAGCGCCTGCCGTCGCCCTTCGCGTTCAATCACGTCGTCGTGCGCGTTCGGCTGAACGGCGAGACCTATTGGCTCGATCCGACGCTGACCCTGCAGGCCAGCGCCGACCCGGCCCAGTCGCAGGTCAGCTATGGCTACGCGCTTCCGATCGAGCCCGACGCGACGGGGCTTGAAAAAATGGAGCCGGCATCGCTCTACGAGCCGATGACGGTGGTGAACGAAACCGTGACGTTTCACTACGGAAAAGACACGCCGCCTTTCACGCTGCGGGTCGAGTCCCGTTACAAGGGCTCGGACGCCGACACGTTCCGGCGCCGTCTCGCCGACCGCGGAATGGCCGGCCTCAGCGACGGCTATCTCGATTATTACGACAAGCTCTACCAGGGCGTGAGAAAGACGGAGAAGATGCGTGTCGACGAGGACGGGCAGGGCGCGGTCACCGTCACGGAGTTCTACGAGGCGACCGACCGGGCGGCCTTCGACGCCTATGCCGACAGTTTTCCGCTGCGCGGCGACACGGTCTATGCGGCGATCCGGGAGGCCGACCGGAAGCTGGACAATCCGGTCGCGCTCGATTTTCCGCTGTTCCGCGAGCACCGCGTGACCTTGAAGAACCTGCGCAGCGACCTTGAGCCGATCGACCGGCTGTGGCGCTCGAAGCGCTATCTCGATTATTCGGTCGGAGCCTACAAGAAAGGCCGGGACCTGACCCTGATCTGGCGGCTGAGGACGAAGCGCGACCATGTGAAGCCGGACGAGCTCCGCTCCTATGCGGATGTCACCGACGACATCGAGGACAATTCGGTCTGGTATTACGACATCAGGCCGGATTCCGAGCCGGTGCAGAACTAGGGTCCGATGGGGCGGCGCGGCCGGGCCGTCCGCTTGCCGGGCCCGGCAAATCGGGCTACCCCGTGACTGAACGCCGGCCGGACATGGCCGGCATGAAGATTTCGAACGCGATACGGGGACCAGACGACAGTGGCGAGCCAGTGGGGGCGGGACAGCGAGGTGCGGTCCGGGACATCGGGCGGCCGGGGACTTTCCCTGTTCGCGGTGCTGATCGCCTTCGCGCTCGGGGTCGCGGGCGGCTATGGCGTGCTACGCTTTCTCGGATCCGGCCAGGACACCGTGATCGTGGACGCGCAGCGCGCGGCGGACGCGCTGGAACGGGAAAACGACCGGCTGAAGGGCCAACTGGAGACGAGCCAGCGCGCGCTTGCCGACATGGAGGCGGCGGGTGACGCGGGGCAGGCGGAGCGGATCGACGCGCTGGCGCAGGAGCTTGCCGCCGCGACTGCCGAAAGGGACGACGCACTGGCCGCCGCCGAGGCGCGGGCCGGCGAGATTCGCGCGCTAGAGGACCGGATCGCGGCGCTGACCGAGAGTGCCGCAAGCGCGGACAACGAGATCGCCGGCGAACTGGCGCGGCTGCGCGACGAGGTCGTGCCGGACCTGACCGCCGAGCGGGACCGGCTTGCCGGGGAAGCCGAGGCCGCGACGGGACGGATCGAGGAACTGACCGGCGAGATCGCGGCGCTGACCGAGGACAAGGCGGCTGATGCGGCGCGGATCGCCGAACTGGAAAGCGCGCTGGATGCGGCGCGGCAGGCGATCGCCGATCTGGAAGCCCGGACGGCCGAGATGCCGGGCGAGACACCGGCGGAACAGCCGGGCGAGACCGGTCCGGCGGAAAGCAGCGATGGCGCGCCGACGCCGCGCGATCCGCAGGCCGTGGAAGCCGCGCTGCGCGCCGCGCCGGGGCTCGATGCGCTGTCCGCAGCCGACCGGCAGGCGCTGAAGGACGCGCTCGTTTCCGGGGCCTGCGTGACCACGGCGCTGGAAAGCGTTTTCGACGACGTGCCGATCCTGGCGCTGCGCAATCTGATCCGCGACCTGAACAGCGGCTGCTGACGAAAGGACCCGACCGATGAAAGCCTTCATTTTCCGCCTCGCAGCCGCTGCGCTCGCGGTTTTCGCCGCAAGTTCCGCGGGCGCGCAGGAGTTCGAGCGCAACATCATGACGGGCGGGCCGACCGGGACCTATATCCAGATCGGCCGCGATATCGCCGGGCTCGGCCAGCAATGCGGGCTGACGCTGAACGTGGTGGAAAGCGCCGGGTCGCTGGAAAATTTCATCGGCGTGCGCAAGCGGCGCAACACTCAGTTCGGCATCGTCCAGAGCGACGTGCTGGAATATCTGAAGACCTTCGAGGCGGGCGACGCCGAGGTGCAGGACGCGGTGCGCGGCGTGCGGATCATGTTCCCGCTCTATGACGAGGAAGTGCATGTTCTGGCCCGCGCCGACATCGCGGGCGTGCGCGATCTGGCGGGCAAAAAGGTCGCCGTCGGCGTGCAGGATTCCGGCACGTTCCTGACCGCCTCGCTGGTGCTCGACATCTTGCAGGTGAAGGCGGCGGAGCGGCTGCCGCTCAACCCGGACCAGGCGCTGCCGAAACTGCTCTCCGGCGAGATCGACGCCTTCTTCTATGTCGCCGGCGCGCCGGCCTCGCTGTTCGCCGATGCCGAGATCGACCCGACGCAGTTCCATCTTCTGCCGATCACCGAGGCGCCGCTTCTGGCGACCTACACCAAGGCGACGATCCCCGCCGGAACCTACGGTTTCCAGGCCGACGCGGTCGACCTGGTCGCGGTCAAGGCCGTGCTGATGACCTATGATTACGACCCGGCGCGCAATGCCTATCACCGCGAGAGCTGCAACACCGTGTCGGACTTCTCCAACCTGATCGTGACGGGGCTCGACACGCTGAAGGAGACCGGCCATCCGAAATGGAAGACGGTCGATCTGACTGCGATCCCGCCCGGCTGGCAGATCGGGACCTGCGTGAAGGCCGGGCTGGCGCTCGACTATCAGCCGCATTGCACAGCCAAGCCCGAGCCGGCGGAAACGGGTGGCAACGAGGAATATCTGGACCTCCTGAAGAAGCGGCTGTCAGAGTAGGGCGGAGAAGTTTTTGTCCCGCCTTTGAGCTGCGCTTCGCTTGCTGGCGGGCCCCTTTGTGTCCCGCCCTTAAGCTCCTCTCTTTCCTGTTCGTAAGCGGCAAGCCGCTGTCCGGACTTGCTCCGGCGGCAAGCCGCCGGACCCTCTTACGTCGCGTACCAGTTCCGGCCTGCCTCCGGGGCTGATCCCCGATGCGGAAACCTCTTTCCGCACGGCAGGCGCCGGCCCTTCCCCAGGCGGTCGGTTCTAGACCCGGCTTCCGTTGAAAGGGCTCGGTCAGGGTAAGGGACGGTGGAGCGCGGTGGATAAGTTTGGCGCGGACTTATCTCCCCCCTTGCGGGGGGAGAAAGCGATTTCGATGGCTTAGACGCGCGGAACGCGCGGCTAAACATCTGAAATCGCAAGAGAGGGGCTACTTCGATCGCGCCCGCGCGTGCAGCCGGTGAAGAATGTGGCTGCAGACGCCATCGAGATTTCTTTCCACCTCGTGGTTCCAGAACCGCAACGTTTCGAAACCTTCATCGGCGAAATGGCGATCTCTCGTTTCGTCTTCGGCGTTTCCGGAATGTTGGCCGCCATCGACCTCGACGATCAGCCTGCACCCGAAGCAGACGAAATCGAGGATGTAACCATCGAGCGGCACCTGCCGCTTGAACTTGAAGCCTTCCAACTGGCTTCCGCGCAGCGCCTGCCACAGCATGTTCTCGGCCCGCGTTGCGTCGGCGCGCATGGATCGCGCGTATTTGCGGTGTGCCTTGGGCGGTTCCCTGTGAGGCATTGGCGCTTTTGCCCCTCTCTTGTGATTTCCAAGGACTTAGCAAGCTAAGCCCAGGAAATCACTTTCTCCCCCGCAAGGGCGGAGATACGGCGCCGGCCCTCCGTTATGGCTCCGGGCGTTCTTCGCTCCAATCGACACATCGGTGTCGATTGGTCCGCGACAGCGGACCGCTCCTAACCCCCCTTCCCTCCCCCGCATCCCCCGGCGTATAACCCCCTGAACCGAAACAAACCGGTGATTGATGGCCAAGGAAACGACGAAGAGCGGCGGGGCGCAGGGCGTCGCCGAGAAGGCAGTTCGGGCGGTGAAGGCGAAGCGGACGAAGCCGCCGGCCTTTCTCGAAAAGAAATACGGCGTCGCCAGCTGGAAGCAGGCCGAGGAATGGCTTGCATGGCGCTCCATCGAGGATATCGAGTGCATCACGCCCGACCTCGCCGGCGTGCCGCGCGGCAAGATGATGCCGTCCAACAAGTTCACCTCGCAGACCTCGCTGGCGCTGCCGTCGGCGCTGTTCCGCCAGACGATCTCCGGCGAATACCCCGAGGAAACCGGCGATTTCCGCTACGACCCGCATGACGGCGACCTGAAGCTGATGCCGGACCTGTCGACGCTGTCCGCCGTGCCGTGGGAGAGCGATCCGACGGCGCAGGTGATCTGCGACCTCGTCGGTTCCGATGGCGAGGAAGTGGGCTACACGCCGCGGGCGGTGCTGAAGAAGGTGGTGAAGGCCTATGCGGACAAGGGCTGGAAGCCGGTCGTCGCGCCGGAGATCGAGTTCTATCTCGTCGCGCGCAACACGGACCCGGACTACCAGCTGCAGCCGCCGGTCGGACGGTCGGGACGGCCGATCGCCGGCGGGCAGGCCTATTCGATCGCCGGCGTCAACGAGTTCGACGACCTGATCGACGACATCTACCATTTCTGCGAGGGCCAGGGGCTCGAGATCGACACGCTGATCCACGAGGAAGGGCCGTCGCAGCTGGAGATCAATTTGCGGCATGGCGACCCGGTGGCGCTGGCCGACCAGGTGTTCCTGATGAAGCGCACGATCCGCGAGGCGGCGCTGAAGCAGGACATGTTCGCCACCTTCATGGCAAAGCCCATGCAGGGCGAGGCCGGCAATGCGATGCATATCCACCAATCCGTGGTGGACGCGAAGACGGGCCAGAATATCTTCTCCGCGCCCGACGGCTCGGAGACGGAACTGTTCCGCGCCTTTGTCGGCGGCATGCAACATTACATCCCCAAGGCGCTGGTGATGATGGCGCCCTATGTGAACTCGTATCGCCGGCTGACGCCGGAAATGGCCGCGCCCGTCAACACCGCCTGGGGCTACGACAACCGCACCACGGCCTTCCGCATCCCGACCTCGAACGCCGCCGGGCGGCGCGTCGAGAACCGGCTGCCGTCCTCCGACGCCAACCCCTATCTGGCGCTGGCGGCGTCGCTCGCCTGCGGCTATCTCGGCATGGTCAACGGGCTGGTGCCGACCAGCCCGACGGCGGAGACGGCCAATGAAGGCGCGATCTCGCTGCCGCGCGGCCTGCTGGAAGCGGTGTCGCTGATGGAGGCGGAACGCGATTTCGACGAGATACTGGGCCGCGAATTCACCGCGACGCTGGCCGGCGTCAAGCGCGGCGAATTCGAGACCTTCATGCGCGTGATCAGCCCGTGGGAGCGCGAGTTCCTGCTTCTCAACGTCTGAAGACCCCACCATGACTTACCAAAGTCCGATCTCGCCCGGCTATTCCTGGTACGAGGCGACAGCCGGCGACCGGCCCGACTATCCGGCGCTCGACGGCGACAGGAATTGCGACGTCGCGATCATCGGCGGCGGCTTCACCGGCCTGTCGGCGGCCACCTATCTGGCCAAGGCCGGCGTCAATGTGGTGCTGATCGAGCAGGCGAAGTTCGGCGACGGCGCATCCGGGCGCAATGGCGGCCAGATGGGCACCGGCCAGCGGGCCTGGCCTGAAGACCAGGAAGAAGAGCTCGGGCTGGAGCGGGCGAAGGCGCTGTTTTCGATCGCCGAGGACGCCAAGCGCAACATGCAGGACTTCGCCGCCGAGCACGGCATCGATATCGGCTATGTTCCCGGCCAGCTCTCGGTGATCCACAAGAAGCGCTATTGCGACGACTATCGCCGCCATGCAGCCGTGATGGCGGAGAAATTCGACTACCCGCATATCAGCTACATGGAGCGCGAGGAGACGGCGCAGCGCGTCGGCTCGTCCTTCTTCCATGGCGGCATCCGCGACACCCATACCGGGCATATCCACCCGCTGAAGCTGGTGATCGGCACGGCGAAGGCGGCGCAAGCGGCCGGGGCGCAGATCTTCGAGAACACCAGGGCGACCGGGCTCACGCAGGCAAACGGCAAGGCGACGGTGACGACGGAGCGCGGCACGATCACCGCCGACCGGGTGCTGCTCGCCGTCAACGCCTACGGCAATGGAGGGCTGGAGCCGGTCTCGGCGGCGCATGTGATGCCGATCCGCTCCTTCATCGGCGCGACCGTTCCGCTGCCGGCCGATCTCGACGCCAAGGTGATCCCGGGCGGCGAATCCATCGACGATTCGCGCTTCGTGGTGCGCTATTTCCGCAAATATGGCGACGGGCGGCTGCTGTTCGGCGGGCGCGAGGCCTATACGGCGGACAATCCGCGCGAGATCTCGACCCATATCCGCAAGCAGATCGCGGAGATCTATCCGGAGCTTGCCGATATCGAAATCGATCATGCCTGGGGCGGGTCGGTCGGCATCACCATGCCGCGCACGCCCTTCGTGCGCGAGGTGATGCCCGGCGTCACCGCGGCGGGCGGCTTTTCGGGCCATGGCGTGATGCTGTCGCATTTCACCGGGCGGCTCTATGCCGAGGCGGTGACCGGCAACACCGACCGGCTCAAATATTACCGCGATCTCAAGGTGCCAGCCTTTCCCGGCGGGCGCACCTTCCGCAAGCCAATGCTGACGCTGGCGCTGACCTGGTTCGCGATGCTGGACCGGATCTGAGATAGCGGAGCGCATGGACGGCAAGACGAAACGCATACTGGCCATCGGTCTCGACGCTTTCGAAGTCGGTCTCCTCAAGGAATTCGCGGGCGAAGGGCGGTTTCCGAATTTCGACCGGCTTGCCGCGCAATCCGCCTTCTTCCGGCTCGATCATGACGAGCGCGCCCGCTTCACCGGGCTCGGCTGGGAGCATTTCTCGACCGCGAAGGGGCCGGAGGACCAGAAGCGCTGGTCGGCGGTCACGTTCGATCCCGCGGATTACTCGATATCCCAGCCGCAGAAGCCGAACCCGCCCTTCCTCGCGGGACACGACATCCCGACGGTCGTGTTCGACCTGCCCTATTTCGATCTCGACGCCGCGCCCAATGCGCGGGGCGTCTCGAGCTGGGGGGCGCATGATCCCGGCACGGAGGCCCGTTCGCGGCCCGACGGGCTGCGCGCCGAGATCGACCGGCGGTTCGGACCCTATCCGGCCCCGGAATGGATCTACGGGCTGAGCTGGCCGTCGGCGGAGAAGACGCGCGCGGCGGGCGAGGCGCTGCGCAAGGCCGTCGACCTGCGCTGCGAGATCACACGCTGGCTGCTGGAGGAAAGGCTGCCCGACTGGCAGCTGGCGATCGCCGTGGTCTCGGAAACCCATTCGGCGATCGAGCAGTTCTGGCACGGCGCCGATGCCGATCATCCGCTGAACGGGGTCGAGTCCGGGCCCAAGGCCCGCGCGGCGCTGATCTCGGTCTACGAGGCGGTCGACGCCTTTGTCGGGACGATGATGGACGCCTTCCCGGATGCGACGCTGGTGGTGTTCTCGATGCATGGCATGGGCGCGAATACCTCCGACCTGCCGGCGATGTTCCTGCTGCCCGAACTGCTCTACCGCCGCGCCTTCAAAAAGCCCTATGCGCGGGACCGGAACTGGCGGTCGCGGCTGGCGGACGGGACGCCTTTGTTTGCCAAGGACGAGGGCTGGGACAAGGCGATGCGCAAGATCGTGCCGTGGCCGGACCCCGACCAGGGGACCGTCGCGCGGCTCAGGCGGTTGCTCGGCGGACGCAAGACCCCGCCGGCCACCGCAAAATTCGGCAATATCGGCTGGATGCCGGCGGCGCGCTATTCGCCCTTCTGGCCCGACATGCCGGCCTTCGCCTTTCCGGCCTATTACGACGCCTGGGTGCGCCTGAACCTGAAGGGCCGGGAGCGTTCGGGTATCGTCGCCGCGGAAGACTACGAAGCCGAGCGCGACGCGATCTGCGCGCTCCTGTCGGAATGCCGCGACCCGGTCGGCGGCCATGCCGTGGTCGAGACAATCAGCTTTCCCGACAAGGACCCTTACGCGATCGGCCCCACCGAAGCCGACATCTATGTGAGCTTCGCGCCGCGCACGACCGGGCTGGCGCATCCCGAGCTCGGCACGGTCGGGCCCGTGCCCTATCGCAGGACCGGCGGCCATACGGGCAAATGGGGGGCGCTTTACGCCATGGGCGAGGCCATCGCGCCCGGCGACCGGGGGACGGCGAACGCCTTCGATGTCGCGCAGACCATCATCGCCCTGACCGGCGGAGCAGCCAAGGCGGGCCTGAGCGGACAGCCGCTGACGGCGCGGCTCTTCGAGACCGCGTGACCGGGCTTTTTCCGCTTCCGCCGCATGCGGCCGCCGCGCCATGCCGATGAGCGCTTGGCCGATCTTCCTCCTGTCGCTCGACGACGCCGCGGCGCGCAGGGCGCGGCTCGTCGGCCAACTCGAGGCGCTCGGCCTCGGCTTCGAGATCGTCAGCGCCATAGACGGCCGGACCGGACTTTCCGAACGCCACGAGGCGATGATCGACCGGGCGGCGGCGCGGGCCAATCTCGGGCGCGACATGGCCGATACCGAATATGCCTGCGCGCTGTCTCATCACCTCCTCTACCGGCGCGTTCGCGACGAAGGGCTTGCCGGCGCGGTGGTCCTGGAGGACGACGCGATCCTGTTGCCGCACTTCGCCGGGTTCATGGCCCAACGGGCCTATGAAACGGCCGAGCTGATCGCGCTCGATCACTGGTTCGGCAGGATCTGGCGGTTTTCCGGAGCAAGGCTGACGGGGACGGTGCGCGCCGGCAGGCTCTCGCTCCTGCCCTGCCTGACGACCGGCTATTCGATCTCGGCGGCCGGCTGCGCCTTCATGATCGGGAACTCGCTGCCGATCAGCCGGACCGCCGACTGGCCCTGCGACATCAGGACAATCGGGGCGCGCGCGGCTTTTCCGAGGATCGTCGATCACGATCCGATCGAGCCGGGCGGTTCCCTCATGGAGGAACAGCGCCGTGCGCTGCGCCGCAATGGGGCGGCGGCAAGGCGCGAGGAAAGCGGCCTCCGGCGATGGTTCGTCAAGCGCGCATCGCGCAAGATTTCCTAGGGCGGCCGGTCAGGCCGCGCCGATCAGCGAGGCGACCCGTTCGAGGACCAGGCGGCGTTCCTCCGGCTCAAGAATGGCGGTGCCGAAAACGTTTTGCGCCCGCATCCCTTCCAGGACGAGGAACAGGACGAGAATCGCGCCGACATCCTTGCCTCCAGCCTTCATCCGGTCGACGAGTTCGCGATTGAAGGCCTTGACCGGGGCGAGCAGGGACGGATCCTCGGCGAGCGCCGCCAGCAGGCCCGACGAACTCGGCGTCTCCTGCTCCAGTTTCGCGGCGGTGAGATCGAGATAGCGCAGCGGCAGGTTACGGTCCTCGCCTTCCGTCGCCTCCTCCAGGCGGGTGCGGAACTCGTTCATGTATTTCTCGACCAGCGCCTTCATCAGCGCGGCCTTGTTGGGGAAATTATAAAGCAGCCCGCCCTTCGACACGCCGGCGCATGCCGCGACCGCATCGAGCGACAGATGCGCCGCGCCCTGGCGGAACGCCAGATCGGACGCCGCCTCCAGTATTTTTTCCCGGGATGTTTCGCCCCGCGCCATTCAAGCCTCCCATTGACTTTACCGTCCAGACGGTACAGTAATCTATTTCATTCCGCAACAGCACCGCGGCGCCACATCTGTGACCGCCGAAATGACGACACTGGACGACATCCTTCCATGATCAAGAGATTCATCATCGCAATCATCCTTCTCGTCCTTGTCGGCGGCGGGCTGGTCGGCTTCAACATGTTCCGCGATCAGGCGATGCAGGACTTCTTCGCCACGATGCAGCGCCCGCCGGTCGCCGTTTCGACGACCGGGGTCAAGGCCGTCTCCTGGGAACCGGAAATCCGCGCGATCGGCACGGTCAACGCGGCGAACGGCGTCGACCTGACGACCGAGGTGGCCGGCGTGGTCAAGGAAATCCAGTTCGAGGCCAACCAGTCGGTCGCGCAGGGCGACGTGCTGGTGCGGCTCGACGACGAGGTGCAGCGGGCCGATCTCGCGGCGGCGCAGTCCGAACTCGACCTGAATGAGCAGGCGCTGCAGCGCGCGAAGGAACTGCAGGAGCGCGGCGTCGGTTCGCAGTCGACGCTGGACGCCGCGCAGGCCGCGGCGACGGCCTCCACGTCGCAGGTGACGAAGCTCCAGGCGGTGGTCAACCAGAAGCAGTTGCGCGCGCCCTTCGACGGCACGATCGGCATCCCGCAGATCGATCTCGGCGAATATGTCTCGCCCGGACAGGTGGTGGCGACGCTGCAGAATCTCGACACGATGCACGCCAATTTCACCGTGCCGGAACAGCAATTCTCCGTGCTGGAGATCGGCCAGCCGGTGCGGCTCGGCCTGGCGGAAGACAATCTGCCCTTTACCGGCAAGATCACCGGCATCGACCCGAAAATCGATCCGGCGACGCGGCTCGTCTCGGTGCGCGCCGAGATCTCCAATCCGGGCGGCAATCTCAATCCGGGCCAGTTCGTGCGGGTGCGCGTCGCGCTGCCGGTCGAGGACGACGTCATCATCATCCCGCAGACCGCGCTCGTGGCGAGCCTTTACGGCGACTATGTCTACCGGATCAAGACGACGCCCGCCGAGGGCGATGACGAGGCGCAGCCGGCGGTGACGGTCGAACAGGTCTTCGTCAAACCCGGCCGACGCTCCGACGGCACGGTCGAGATCGTCGAAGGGCTGACGGCGGGCGACGATGTGGTCAATGCCGGCCAGAACCGGCTCTCCAACGGCGCCCGCGTCACCATCAACAACGAGGTCCAGCCGGTGCTGGAGAAGGATGGCGCGCAATGAACATTTCAGCTCTCTTCATCCGGCGGCCGGTCCTTTCGACCGTCTTCGCCTTCCTGATCCTGCTGATCGGTTTCCAGGGCATCTTCAACCTCGCTGTGCGCGAATATCCGGAGGTCGAGGAAACCGTCATCACGGTGACGACGGTCTATCCGGGCGCGTCGCCGGACCTGATCCAGGGCTTCGTCACATCTCCAATCGCGGCGGCGGTCGCGACGACGGAGAATATCGACTACGTGACGTCGCAGAGCCGGCCCTCGGCCAGCGTCGTGACCGTGCAGATGAAGCTCGGCTCGGATCCGGACGTCGCGCTGACCGAGGTGATGTCAAAGGTCCAGCAGGTCCGCGGGCAATTGCCCTCGGATGCGGAGGATCCGACCATCGTCAAGGGCACGGGCCAGCAATTCGCGATCATGTATCTCGCGGTGCAGAACCCGAACATGACGGCGGAGCAGCTCACCGAATATATCGAACGAGTGATCCGGCCACGCATGTCGACGATCGAGGGCGTCGCTGAAATCCAGATCATGGGCGCGGCGAACTATTCGATGCGCGTCTGGATCGATCCGGTGCGGCTGGCGGCGCGCGGCGTCACCGCCGCCGAGGTGGTCGGTGCGATCAACCAGGCGAACTTCCTGTCGGCCCCCGGCAAGACCAAGAACGAATATGTCACCTATTCGATCACGACGGAGACGACGCTGCGCACGCCCGAGGCGTTCGGCGCGCTGCCGCTGACCTCGTCGGGCGACGAAGTGGTGCGGCTGCGCGACGTGGCCGATGTGGAACTGGCCGCCGAAAGCACCGACACGGTGGTCAATTTCAACGGCGAGCCGGGCACCTTCATCGGCATCTTCCCGACGCCGGCGGCAAACCCGCTGGATACGGCGGACGCGGTGATCGCCGAACTGCCAGCCATCCAGGCGAGCCTGCCGCTCGGCATGGAGATGAGGATGGTCTACAACGCCACCGAAGCGATCAGCGCCTCCATCGAGGAGGTGTTCAAGACGATCGGCGAGGCGGTGGCGATCGTCATCGTGGTGATCCTGCTGTTCCTCGGCTCGTTCCGGTCGGTGCTGATGCCGATCGTGACGATTCCGCTGTCGCTGATCGGCGTCTGCGGCCTGCTGCTCGGCATGGGCTACTCGATCAACCTCCTGTCGCTTCTGGCGATGGTGCTGGCGATCGGCCTCGTGGTCGACGACGCCATCGTGGTGGTGGAGAACATCCACCGGCATATCGAGGAAGGGCTTTCGCCGCGCCAGGCGGCCTTTACCGGCATGCGCGAAATCTCGGGCGCGATCGTCGCCATGACGGTAACGCTGGCGGCCGTCTTCGCGCCGCTCGCCTTCACCGGCGGGCTGACCGGCTCGCTGTTCAAGGAGTTCGCGTTCACGCTGGCCGGCGCGGTCATGATCTCCGGCGTCGTCGCGCTGACCATCACGCCGGCGATGAGCGCCCGCCTGCTCGCGCATTCGGACAGCCGCTTCCAGGCCTTTGTCGACCGCACCTTCGCGCGGCTGGAAAATTTCTACGAGCGCATCGTCGGCGGCTCGCTGAAATACCGCGCGGTGACTCTGTTGATCGTCGTCACGCTGGTGTCGCTGACCGGCTATCTGTTCGTGAAGACATCGACCGAACTGGCACCCGAGGAAGACCGCGGCGCGCTGTTCTCGCTGATCACCGCGCCACGCTACGCGACGACCGACTACACCCAGCGCTATGTCGACTCGATGCGCGACAAGACGAAGGACCTTCCCGAACTGAAGGCGAATTTCTCGATCGCCGGGTTCGGCGGCCAGACAAACAGCGGCATCGCGGTCTGGTCGTTCAAGGACTGGAGCGAGCGCGACCGTTCGCAAAAGGAACTGCAGGGCGACATCCAGGCGCGGCTTTCCTCGGTGACCGGGGTCGAGGCGCTGGTCTTCGCGCCGCCCTCGCTGCCGGGCGCCGGCGGCGGGTTGCCGATCTCGGTGATCATCCAGTCGACCGGCGATCCGAGCCAGGTCTACGAGGTGGCCGAGGAAATCCGCCAGAAGGCGCAGGCCTCCGGCCGCTTCATCGTCGTCCAGAACTCTCTCGCCTTCGACGCACCGCAGGTGACGGTGTCGGTGGACCGCGAGCGCGCGGCGGCGCTGAACATTCCGGCGAGCCAGGTCGGCACGACGCTCGGCGTTCTCGTCGGCGGCGGCGCGGTCGCCCAGTTCGACCGCGATTCCAACTCCTACGACGTGATCACCCAGGTGCCGCGCGACTATCGCGAGAACCCGGAGAGCCTCGGCGGCTTCTTCGTGCGCTCGTCGACCGGCGAGATGGTGCCGCTTTCGGCGGTGACTTCGGTCGAGACCGCCGCCTCGCCCGCCTCGATCGAGCAGTTCAACCAGCTCAATTCCGCGACGATCGCGGCGTTGCCGCTGCCCAACGTAACCACGGGCGACGGGCTGCAGACCATCGAGGAGATCGCGCAGGAGGTTCTGCCGGACGGGTTCTTCGTCGACTATTCCGGCCAGTCGCGGCTGGAAAAGGAACAGGGCAACACGATCCTGATCGCCTTCGCCATGGCGGTGGTGGTCATCTACCTGGTGCTGGCGGCGCAGTTCGAGAGCTTCCGCGATCCGCTGATCATCATGATGGCGGTGCCGCTGTCGATCTTCGGCGCGATCGTGCCGCTCAATCTCGGCCTCGGCACGCTCAACATCTACACCCAGATCGGACTGATCACGCTGATCGGCCTGATCACCAAGCACGGCATCCTGCTGGTCGAGTTCGCCAACCAGCAGCGCGAACATCAGGGCCTGTCGCGCATGGACGCCATCATCGCCTCCGCCAAGGTGCGGCTGCGGCCGATCCTGATGACCACGGCGGCGATGTCGCTCGGCGTCGTGCCGCTGATCCTGTCGTCGGGGGCCGGCGCGGCGGCGCGCTATTCGATGGGTCTGGTGATCTTCTCCGGCATCCTGATCGGCACGCTGTTCACGCTCTTCGTCGTGCCGATGTTCTACACCTTCATCTCCGCCCGCGAACTTCGCCAGGAAGCGGAGGATGAAGCCGCCACGGCGCCGGTGCACGCATGACGCGGCGCCGGGGCTTCCTTCCGAGCTTCGACTGGGAGCGCGAAGAGGCGCGCTCCGGCGAAGACGCGCCGACGATCACGCCGGCGCAATGCCGCATGGCGCGGGCCGGCATCGTCATGTCGGTGCGCGACCTGGCGCGGCTGGCCGATGTCTCGGGGCTGGCGGTGACCCGCTTCGAGAACGGCAACACGGATTGCCCGGAGATCATCGTGCGGCGGTTCCGGCGCATCCTCGAATCGCGCGGCGCGCGCTTCGTCTCGGGGCCGAAAGGCGAAGGGGTGAAGATCGAGGGGCGACCCGGGGCGAGCGGATAGAGCCTTTCATCGCGCAGCAAAAAGCCCGCCCCTCTCGAGGCGGGCTTTCTTGTCGGTGCCGCGCGATCAGTCCTTGGAAACATATTCCGACAGGATCTTCTCGTTCTTGGCCTTCTCGATCCGGTTGACGGTCTCGTCGGCGATGTGCTGGTCCATGCGGAACTTGACCAGGTTCACGAGGCTGGCGGTGAGCAGCAGGATGCCCATGGCCCAGTAGCCCTTGGTGGCGAGGTTGATCGGGGCCAGCCACAGAGACAGGCCGAGCATGATATAGGCGGCGGCAACGGCGGCGGCGTTGAAGGTGATGTAGACCGAATTATTCTGCATTTTAATTACTCCCGATTGCGTCTTTCGACTGGTTAGTCTGTGAAAGTTAAGATTCTTCTTTCAGGCGAGCGAGTATATCGACCGCCGTATGCTTTGTGCGAGGGCCGTGACCGGCCTCGGCGAGACGGTCGCGCACCGAACGGTGCTCGAGGTCGTCGTCGATCTCGTCGAGCATGCGGCTTTCCTCGAAGGGATCGTCGCGCTCGAGGATGCGGTCGAGTAGCGACTGCGCCTCGCGGATGGAGGTGTCGTTGCCGATCGAGCGGTTGAGCTTCTTCTGGGCGCGCTGCTCGGCATCGATGGCGCGGGCCTGGATCATGCCCTGGCGCAGATCGACGATGCGGCGATGGGTACGCTCGACCGACAGGCGCATGCGCGCCGCCTTTTGCGACAGGCGCTCGACCGTCTTGTCGCGGGTCTCGCGCTCGTTTTCGAGTTCGGCGATCGCGGCGGCCGCGTCGCGGGCCAGATCCTCATTGCCGGCGGAAAGCGCGCTTTTCGTGCGCGCCTCCAGATCGGCGATGCGCCCCTTGAGCTGGTCGAGGCTGCGGCGCTCGTTGCGTTCGCGCAGGATCAGCGCGGCAAGCGTTTCCTTGGCGGCGGCGAGCGCGGCCTCGGATTCGCGGATCTTCTGTTCCAGCAGGTCGACCGCGTATCGGTCGCGAAGCTGCTCTTCGGCACGGGCGCCGGCGCCCTCGAATAAAGTCCTTATGACAGCGAACATGATGCTCTCCCCTGTTTCGCGGACATTGCGAACCCGGCCTCGATAATTTGAACCGTGTTCAAAAATGACCATACAGGAATTTGAACATCGTTCAAGAACTTTTTTGAACATTGTTCACGGAGCGGGAATCGTGGTAAATGCGTGCCCTCCCGTCCGACGCGGACGGAGCAGGACGAAAGGATATTGACGTGACGCTGAACAGGGACGACGCCAAGAAGCAGATCATGGACGCGGCCGGCGAGTTGATCGAACAGGGCGGCGCGGCGGCGCTGCAGGTGCGCGCCATCGCCAAGAAGGCGGGCGTCTCGGTCGGCTCGGTCTACAATATCGTGGGCGACATCGAGACGCTGCACCGGATGATCAATGTCCAGCTTCTCGACGAACTGGGCATGGCGGGGACGGCGACGAGCGCCAGGCTGCGCGAGGACGGCGTGACCGATGTGCGCGAGAGGCTGCTGGCGCTGGCGGAAACCTATCTCGATTTCGTCGAGTGCAATTACGCCAAATGGAGCGCGCTGCTCGCCTTCAACCGTGCGCGGCCGACGGCGGAGCTGCCCGACTGGTACATGGTGCGGCTCGAAATGCTGTTCGACATCATCGCCGAGGTGCTGATGGACACCCCGCTCGGCGGTGACGAGGGGCGGCGGCGGATCGCGGCGCGGGCGCTGTGGTCGGCGGTGCACGGCATCGTCACCAACTCCTTCATCGGCTCCTTCTCGACCAGCCATGAAAGCGAGAGCCGGCGGCAGATCGACCTGCTGGTCAGCGTCTTCGTGCGCGGCCTGGAAGCCGGCGGCTAAGGCGCCAGAGGGCCGATCGCCCAACACGGCGATATCTCCGGCGTTCATCCTTTGTGACGGCGGCGGGGAACGTTTTGCCGCGATCATACGTTTCTTTGCGGAACCCGGCCCCGCTCTGGCGGCGGCCGCGGAAGGGACTCCGACAACAAAGGTCAATCAGAACAATGAAACGATCCCGTACACTGAGGAATTCAACTGCAGTGGCGATGGTGCTGGCCCTCGGCCTCTCCTCGCCCGCGCATCTCGCCTTCGCACAGGATGGCCAGCCGCAGGTCAATTGCGAGGAAAATCCGAACGATCCGTCATGCGTAACGCCGCCGCAGGCCGAGGAGCCCGCGCCGCAGCCCGAGCCTGCGCCGGAGCAGCCCGCAGCGGAAGAGCCCGCCCCGGAAGCGGCTCCGCAAGCCGAAGAGCCTGCACCAGAGCCCGCTCCGCAGGCCGAGGAACCGGCACCCGAGCCGCAGGCGCAGGAGCCCGCCCCCGAGCAACCCGCGGCCGAAGAGCCCGCTCCGGAGCCTGCCCCGGAGCCAGAGCAACCGGCTCCCGAGCCGCAGGTGCAGGAGCCCGCGCCTGAGCAGCCCGCCGCCGAAGAGCCGGCACCGGAGCCTGCCCCCGCGCCACAGGCTGAAGAGCCTGCACCGGAACAGCCGGCGGCAGAAGAGCCTGCCCCGCAGCCGGAAGCCGAGCAGCCTGCCGCGGAAGAGCCGCAGGCCGGCGAAGCGGCGCCGGAGCAGCCCGCCCCCGAACAGCCGCAGGCCGAGACGGCCCAGCCCGAGCAGCCCCCGGCCGAGGAAACGCAGGCTGCCGAACCGGCAGGGCAAGAGCAGCCGCAGGCCGAAGGCGCGACGGCCGAAACTGTCGAGATCGAGGAGCCGACGCTCGTCATCCCCGACGACGCCACCCAGGAACAGCGCCAGCAGGTGGAGCAGCAGCAGAAGCGCCGCCGCGAGGAAGCCCGCGACAATCGCGGCGAACTGCTCGGCGCGGCTGCGGTCGGCGCGGTGATCGGCGCGCTGATCCCGGCGCTCGGCGGCAAGGTCGTCGAGGACGAGGGCGACCGCATCATCGTCGAGCGCGACGGTGAATATTACGTACGCAAGGACGAGAGCAGCCTGCTGCGCCGCGGCGACGCCGAAGTCACGGTGACGCGCCTTCGCGGTGGCCGGACGCTGGAAACGGTAACGCGCCGCAACGGCGTGGTGATCGAGACAGTGCGCGACGAAGGCGGCTATGTCCTGAGACGGACGCGCATCCTGCCGGACGGTCGCGAATACGTGCTGATCGACAATCGTGACCGGGACCGCAACGAGTATGTCGACTGGGACCGCAGGCTGCCGCCGATCCGCGTCGACATCCCGCGCGACAGCTACATCGTGCCGGCGCGCCGGGCGAGCCGTCAGGTGATCTACGAGACCATCACCGCGCCGCCGGTCGAGAGGGTCGAGCAGAACTACACGCTGCGCGACGTGCGCGAGAACGAACGCATCCGCGCCAAGGTGCGCCGCGTCGACCTCGACACGATCACCTTCGAGACCGGCTCGGCGGTCGTCCGCCAGAGCCAGGTTCCCCTGCTCGAGGACATGGCCGCGGCGGTTCGCGAACTGATCGACCAGGATCCGTCGGCCGTGGTGCTGGTGGAAGGCCATACCGACGCCGTCGGCTCCGAGACCTACAATCTGGCGCTCTCCGATCGACGCGCAGAGACCGTGGCCGCGATCCTCGTCGACAGCTACGGCATTCCGCCGGAAAACCTGGTGACCCAGGGCTATGGCGAGCAGTATCTGAAGGTGGATACGGAGCAGGCCGAGGCGCAGAACCGCCGCGCGACCATCCGTAACATCACGCCGCTTCTTTCGGCGCAGAACCAATAAAAACAGCGCGCGGGGCGGTTGTCACGCCGCCCCGCGCCACCCGCTCACTCAGGGTAAGGCGAAGGATACCAGGTAAAAACTTGCAGGCTCCGCCTAATTTGCGCCGTTTTCGGTGATTTTTTCCGTATTGATGCATGCGCAATACGCCATTTACAATCGAGCCGCGGCACATCGAGACCATTCCATGAATTTATCGGCCCTCATCGGCGACTACCAGATTTGCGCTTCCCGGCTTTTTGCCGCCATCGAGGCCGAGGATCTGGCGGTTATCCGTGAGCTCGATATCCGAATGTCCTGGCTGCGCGACACGATACGCGACTTTCCCGCCATTTCAGAAAATGACAGGCGCCGGCAGATCGAGTTCTTCGTCGATCTCTTGTCGGATACGACGGATCAAAATCGCGATGTCCCGCCGCTTTCCGATCTGCGTGTCGTGATTGACAGAAATATCACGGGATTTGCCCGCGCGCGCACGCCGCCGCTGCGCGATCAGGCCGAAGCAATCGCGTCCCAACTCGCCCATAACACCCTGCCGGACGAGCATGCCGTTGCGGCGATCGAAATGAGCAACCTCAGAATTTCGGTGATCGGGCGCGACATGCGCTACCGCTACACCTCGCCGGCCAACGCCCGTTTCCATGGCATGGCGATCGAGGATATCGAGGGGATGCACATGCGTGACCTCATAGGCCGCGAACGGTACGATAGAAGGGCCAAGGCCTATTTCGAGCGATGCTTCGCCGGAGAGGATTTGAGCTATTGCTACTATCTCGATACCGAGAGGCATGGGCGCGTGCTGCAGGAATGCCGGATGATCCCGCAATATGGGCCGGACGGCGAAGCGACCGGCGCGATCGTGATGATGCGCGAAATCGATACCGGCCACATCGATCCGGTCAGGTCGGCGGAGGACAACCGTGTCTGACCCCGGACCCGATCAGCTCTTGCGCAGGATGACGCTGCCGGCGGAATAGCCCGCGCCAAACGAACAGATAACGCCGAGATCGCCCGGTTGCAGATCGCCGGAGAACTTCGAGAAGGCGATGATCGAGCCCGCCGAGGAGGTGTTGGCGTAGTCCTGCAGGATGTTGGGCTGCTCGCCCGGCGCCGGTTCGCGGCCGAGGACGCGCGCGCCGATCAGGTCGTTCATGCCCTTGTTGGCCTGGTGGAGCCAGAGGCGCGACAGGTCGTCGGCTTTCAGGTCGTTGTCGGCGAGATGGCCGAGGATCAGATCGGTGACGATCGGCACCACCTGCTTGAAGACCTTGCGGCCTTCCTGGCGGAACAGCATATCGCGCCGGTCTTCCATATGGCCTTCGCGGGTGCGGCGCAGGAAGCCGTTATTGTTGCGGATATTGTTGGAGAACTGCGTCAGGAGCCTCGTCGAGACGATCTCGAAGCGGCCGGGCGCGTCGGCGAGATCGGCGCGTTCGAGGACGACGGCGGTGCAGACATCGCCGAAGATGAAATGACAGTCGCGGTCGCGCCATTCCAGATGCGCCGAACAGATCTCCGGATTGACCATCAGGATGGCTTTCGCGGATCCGGAGCGGATCATGTCGGCGGCGGCCTGTATGCCGAAGGTGGCCGAGGAACAGGCGACGTTCATGTCGAAGGCGAAGCCCTCGATGCCGAGCGCCTCTTGTATCTCGATGGCGATGGCCGGGTAGGCGCGCTCGTGGTTCGAGGCGGCGCAGATGACCGCGTCGATATCGGCGGGCGTCCGTCCCGCCTGTTCAAGCGCCTGCGCCGCGGCCTTCAGCGCCATCTCGGCCATGACCGAGAGTTCCTCGTCGGCGCGTTCGCGCAGGACGGGATGCATGATCTCGGGATCGAGCGTGCCGGTCTTGTCGAGCACGTAGCGGCTCTCGATGCCCGACGCCTTGACGATGAAGCCCTCGTCGGACTGCGGCACGGGCTCGCGTTGTCCGGCCGCGATCTCGTCGGCGTGAAGCGCATTCTGCCGGTCGGCATAGGCGTTGAAGGCCGCGACGAGTTCGGCGTTGGAGATGGTTTCTTCCGGCGTGAAGACGCCGGTGCCGGAAATGGAGACTGCGTGCATGTGCGGGCCGGTGCGGTGAACAGTGGCGGGGGAATAGGCCCTCCGCCACTTCAATTCAACCCTGCGCGATCCCGGAGATCAGAACGGGTTCACCGCATCGGCGACGCGCTTGACGCCGGCCACATGATCATTCTCGGTGATCGGGATGAGTGGTCAAACGATCAAATGTTGCCTGGAATATCGCCATTTGGCTCTCAAGCTGTTCACGATAAGGCAGCATGAACTTCGCAGCTGGCGACTCTGGATTAGGCGTGCGCGAGCCTAAATTGTTTGAGATGAAATCAATCGCCTGAACCACTCTCGTAAGGCGCCGTCCATATACTGGTTCATGATGGGCCAACCTATTGCGAATTTGGTAAAGCACCTCCAACTCTTCCGCAATTTCAGCCCGCGAATAGGTCTTATTCGGAAATATCCGCTTCAGGGATCGCTTCCAAAGAGTTGGCTCATACTGTTCCGAAAACAAACGTTTCCAAAAGAAGATTGTCAATTGTGATACCACCTGTCCCACGGACACGTCGATGGTCGCCTGTCGCTTCTTCGCAAGATTGCTGTGTTTGATATTGGCAGGCACACCTTGGGGGAACGCCACGGCATCCAGAGCGATTTTGTCGTCATTGTCCAACTTGGAATATGCTGTCCGCCGCGCTTGCGCTTCAGCTTCGTCGATTTTCTTTCTCTCGAGGGAGTGCCAATGAAGCGAATTGGGCGGCGTCCGCAGAAAGTCGACGACTTTGTAATCCCTTTCGATTTGGGTGCATACGGCGTTGCGAAGCCCAATCTCGGCTATCCCCGTCACGGCCATCAGAGATGAAGAAAGCATCATGGATGCCTGATGGAGTTCGATGGCGTCTTCATCGGAATGCGTGATCGCCCGGTAACTCCCAAGCCGCTCTTCGGAAAGCAACGTCTTGATAATCAGGATATCTTCGACAGACAGATTTCTTGACACGCCGCGCCTCCAACCCCATAATCAGCATTGAAACGTCGGGAATATGGTCGGCAGCGCGCTTGCTCGTGACGGACCCCCGACGCTCTACTAGAAAGGCTACCAACTTGGTAGCCTTTCTTCGTTTTTGCAAGCTGATCTCAATAATAGTACAAATTTTTTGTTCAGCCGGAAGTCATAGCTGGAAGTACACCAAGAGAAAATTGCCCCAACAGACGGGCGTCAGAACGGGTTCACCGCGTTGGCGACGCGCTTGACGCCGACGATGACCGCGCCACCGACCTTGGCCGCGCCGTCGGCGGCGACGTCGATCGGCTTGGTGATCGTCTCCTTTTCGGGCGCGAGCGAGGAGATCGCGTCGGCGACGCGAGACAGCAGCCCCGGTTCCTTTCCGACCAGCACCGGGTCTTCGGCCGGAGGCGGAGGCACCGCGCCGGCAGGTGGCGGCGGTTCGCTGCCGGCAAGCGCCTGCGGCGGCTCCTCGCCGGCCTTTGGCGGCGCCGGCGGGAACGGGGCCGGCTGCAGATCCGCCTTCGCCGCCTCGGCGGCTTCGGCGGGCGTCAGGTCGGTGCCGTCGACCTCGGCCGGCGTTTCCGGCGGGACGGGAACGGGTACCGGCTCGCCCGAAGCGGCGACCTGCGCGGTCGGCAAAGAGCTTTCCGGCGAACAGACCGCGACGACGGTCGGATAGTCTTCCTCGGCGGAGGCGGCCAGCAGCGGCTCGGAGGCGGCGCGGCAAGCCTCGACCGTCTCGTAACGCTCGGTTCCGACGCGGACGAAATCGCATTGCGCACCAGAATCGTCGCAGCCGAGCAGGCTCAGGACGATGAGGGCTTCAGCGGCAGCCATGATGTGTACTCCTGTTTCGGCGACGGATAGGCCGCGATTGTTGCAGCCATGCGGCGACATTCGGACGAAGTTGCGGCAAGGGGAATATCAAACCGGCGTCAGGTCAGAGCGGCCAGACGAACAGGATCGTTGGGATGGCGACGATCAGTACCAGGATCTCCAAAAAGATGCCCATGCGCCAGTAATCGCCGAAGGCGTAGCCGCCGGGCCCCATGATGATGGTGTTGTTCTTGTGGCCGATGGGCGTCAGGAAGGCGCAGGAGGCGGCGACCGCGACGCCGATCAGGAACGGGTCCGGATTGACGCCGAAGGACTGCGCGACGCCGACACCGATGGGCGCGGCGATCAGCGTCGTGGCGACATTGTTGAGGAAGTCCGACAGCGTCATGGTGATGACCATCAGCACGGCGAGAACGACCCAGGCGGGCGCGCCATGGGTATTGGCGACGATGGTCTCGGCGATCAGTTGCGTGCCGCCGCTATCCTCCAGCGCCTGGCCGAGCGGGATCAGCGAGCCGAGCAGGACGATCACCCGCCAGTCGACCGCCTCATAGACTTCCGTGCCGCTCAACAGCCCCATCAGCACATAGGCGACGACGACAATGCCGAGCGCGATATCGAGGGAGACAAGCCCGAAGACGGCGGCGGCGATGGCCGCGGCGAAGGCGCCGATCGCCATGGTGGCCTTGCCGCGCTGGAGCATGCGGGTCTGGCCCTCGGCGAGCGGCAGGACCTTGAGCCATGAAGCGATTTCGGCAATCCGCTCGGTCGCGCCGAGCAGCAACAGCACGTCGCCCGGCTCGATCTTCAGCTTGCGGACGCGTTCGCGGAAGCGCTTGCCCTTGCGCGAGACGCCGAGCAGCGTGACGCCGTGGCGGTATTGCAGGCGCAGATCCATGGCCGAGCGGCCGACCATGCGCGAGCCGTCCGGGACAATCGCCTCGACCAGCGTCAAGGACGGTCCGGCGACGCCGCCCTCGTGTTTTTCCGAGCCGGAGAAATCCAACTCGGCGGCGCCCATGAAGGTCTCGATCGATTTCGGATCGCCCTCCAGAACGAGGAAGTCGCCCTTGGCGAGCGTCTCGTTGCGCGAAAAGCCCGGCAGGCGGTTGCCGCGGCGCACCACGCCGACAATGGCGATGTCGCTGTCGTTTGCGAGCGGGTAGAGATCGCGCACCACCATGTCGATGGATTTCGAGCCGTCCTTGACGCGGGCTTCGGCGACATAGAGGCCGGCGTCCTCGCCGCTGGAAAGCGGGGCGGGACGGGCGCGCGACGGGATAAGCCGCCAGCCGACCAGCGCGACGAAGGCGATGCCGACCACCGAGACGGCAAGGCCGACCGGGGCGAAATCGAACATGGAGAAGGGTTCGCCGAGCGCGCGGGCGCGGTATTGCGCGATGACGATGTTGGGCGGCGTGCCGATCAGCGTGATCATGCCGCCGAGAATGGTCGCGAAGGAGAGCGGCATTAGCGTCAGCGCGGCGGCGCGCTTCGCCTTGGCGGCGGCCTCCAGATCGAGCGGCATCAGAAGCGCCAGCGCCGCGACATTGTTGATGACGGCGGACAGCGCCGCGCCGACCACAGCCATGACGCCGATATGGGCCGGCAAGGCGCGGTCCGGCGCGACGACGAGGCGAGCGATGCGCTCGACGGCACCGGAATTGACGAGGCCGCGCGAGACGATCAGCACGAGCGCGATGATGACGACGGCGGGATGGCCGAAGCCCTCGAAGGCGGATTCCGGCTCGATATGGCCCGCGACGACGGCGATCAGCAGCGCCGCGAAGGCGACGAGGTCGTAGCGGACCTTGTCCCAGACGAAGAGGACGAAGGCCACGCCGAACAGGCCGAAGAGAAACATCTGGTCGCCGGTCATGGATCTCCCGCTTTGTTCGGCTGCCGCGTGTCGACAGCCAGATCATAACGCCGCCGCCGGGCGGCGGTTGCATGCCAGACAATCAGATGCGACGGGCGGCGTCGACCTCCGCCGGGTCAGATATGGCGGAAGACCGTGGTCTTGGCTGCCGACATGTCATAAAGCGCCTCGAAGCCCTTCTCGCGGCCATGGCCGGAACGGCCGAAACCGCCGAATGGCAGTTCGACGCCGCCGCCCGCGCCATAGGCGTTGACATAGACCTGGCCGGCGCGAATGCGTTTGGCGACGCGGTGTTGGCGGCCGCCGTCGCGGGTCCAGACACCGGCGACGAGGCCGTATTGCGTGCCGTTGGCGAGGCGCACCGCCTCCTCCTCGCCTTCGAAGGAAAAGGATGCGAGGACCGGGCCGAAAACCTCTTCCTGCGCCAGCTCGGACAGCGGATCGACCCCGCCGAACAGGACCGGGGCCCGGTAATGACCGCCTTCGGGCGCATCGTCGGCGACGGAGCCTTGCGCGACGATCTGCGCGCCGCCCTTTTCGGCGGCCTCGATCATCGCGGCGACGCGCGCCGCCTGTTTCGCGTTGATCAGCGGGCCGAGATCGCCGTCGGCATGATGCGGCTCGGCGACCAGCGCCGCAAAGCTTCGGGAAAGCGCCGCTATGACCTCGTCATGGATGGGCTTTTCGACGAGCAGGCGCGAGCCGGCGGAGCAGGTCTGGCCGCCGTTCTGGATGATCGCGTTGACGACAACCGGCAGCGCAGCGTCGAGATCGGCGTCGGCGAAGAGGATTTGCGGCGACTTGCCGCCAAGTTCCATCGTGACGCCGCGATTGTTGAGCGCCGCGGCCTGCTGGATCGCGGTGCCTGTGCCGGTCGAGCCGGTGAAGGTGACATAGTCAACGCCGGGATGGGCCGAGAGCGCCGCGCCGGCCTCGCCGCCATAGCCGGTGACGACGTTGAAGACGCCGGAGGGGCAGCCGGCTTCCAGCGCCAGTTCCGCGATCCGCAGGCTCGTCAGCGAGGCGTCCTCGGCGGGCTTGACCACCAGCGTGTTGCCCATGGCGAGCGCCGCGCCGGCGACGCGGGCGAGGATCTGCAGCGGATAGTTCCACGGGATGATGCCGGCGACGACGCCATGCGGCTCGCGCGTGGTGAAGGCGGTGTAGCCGTCGAGGAAGGGGATCTGGTCGCCATGCGCCTTGTCGGCGGCGCCGCCGTAATATTCGTAATAGCGGATCGCGGCGGTGACGTCGGCGACGCCCTGGCGGGCGGGCTTGCCGGTGTCGCGCGATTCCAGCGCGGCCAGTTCACCGGCATTCGCTTCGACCAGCGCGGCGAGGCGCGACAGAATGCGGCCGCGCTCGGCGGCGGTCATGCGGCTCCACGGGCCCGTCTCGAAGGCCTGGCGGGCGGAGCGGACGGCGGCGTCGACGTCCGCCTCGCCGCTTCGCGGGATCGATGCGAAGACATGGCCGTCAGACGGACAGGCGACCTCGATGCGCGCACCGGATTGCGCGCCCACCATCCGACCGCCGATCACGTTCAACGCGGCGCGCTCCTCGCCGACGGTTCTGAGCAAAGTGGTGTCGGGCGTCTTGAGCATGTCGTCATTCCCTGCAAACATCGACGGATGCGACCGTCATCCTCCCACGGTCTATCATACCGATATGGCGCCGCGATAAAACTTGCTCTGCAATCTGGTGTTTTTAAATCGATTAGATTATAACGCCACCGACTCCTCTCGCCTGACAGGAACCATCCATGTCCGCTCAGATCATTCCCGTCGATCCCTTCGATTACATCGTCTTCGGAGGCACCGGCGACCTTGCCGAACGCAAGCTGCTGCCGGCGCTCTATCACCGCCAGGTCGGCGGGCAGATCGTCGACCAGACCTGTATCATCGGCGCGTCGCGCTCCGAGATGAGCGACGACGATTACCGCGAATTCGCGCGCAAGGCGCTGCAGCAATTCGTCAAGGAGGATCTCGACGAGGAGGAGGTCGAGAAGTTCCTGTCGAAGCTCTCCTACATCTCCATCGACGCCAAGTCCGACAAGGGCTGGGACGATCTCAAGGCGAAGCTTTCGGGCGACGCGCAGCGCAAGCGCGCCTATTACCTCGCCGTCGGCCCGTCGCTCTTCGGCGAATTTGCCGTCAAACTGCGCGAACACGGGCTCATCACGCCGGAAACCCGCATCGTCGTCGAAAAGCCGATCGGCCGGGACCTCGAGTCGGCCAACCAGCTCAACGACACGCTGGGCGAGGTGTTCACCGAGGACCAGATCTTCCGCATCGACCACTATCTCGGCAAGGAGACGGTGCAGAACCTGATGGCGCTGCGCTTTGCCAACGCGCTCTACGAGCCGCTGTGGAACTCGGCGCATATCGACCATGTGCAGATCACCGTGGCGGAATCGGTGGGGCTGGAAGGCCGGGCCGGCTATTACGACAAGGCGGGCGCGCTGCGCGACATGGTACAGAACCACCTGCTGCAACTGCTCTGCCTCGTCGCCATGGAGCCGCCCTCCTCGATGGAAGCCAACGCGGTGCGCGACGAGAAGCTGAAGGTGCTGCGCTCGCTGCAGCGCATCGACGCAAGCAATGTCGAGGAAAAGACGGTGCGCGGACAGTACACGTCCGGCGCGTCGAATGGCGGGCCGGTGAAGGGCTATCTGGAGGAACTGGAAGGCGGCGTCTCCAACACCGAGACCTTCGTCGCCATCAAGGCCGAGATCGGCAATTGGCGCTGGGCCGGCGTGCCCTTCTATCTGCGAACGGGCAAGCGCCTGGCGCAGCGCGTCTCGGAGATCGTCATCTCCTTCAAGCCCGTGCCGCATTCGATCTTCGACGGCTCGGCAGGCCGCATGGTCGCCAATCAGCTGGTGATGCGGCTGCAGCCCGACGAGGGCGTCAAGCAGTGGCTGATGATCAAGGATCCGGGCCCCGGCGGGATGCGGCTGCGGCATGTGCCGCTGGACATGAGCTTCGCGGAATCCTTCGGCGTGCGCAATCCGGACGCCTATGAGCGGCTGATCCTCGACGTGGTACGCGGCAACCAGACGCTGTTCCAGCGCCGCGACGAGGTGGAGGCCGCGTGGAACTGGATCGACCCGATCCTCAAGGCCTGGGAATCGATCGAGCAGCCGGTGCGGACCTACACGTCCGGAACATGGGGCCCCTCGGCCTCCATCGCCCTGATCGAGCGCGACGGACGCACATGGTATGAAAACTGACACTATCCACAATCACGACTATCCGGACCGGGAGAGCCTGGCGATCGCGCTCGGCGCCGGCATCGCGGCGCAGCTGGCGGGCGCGGTCGCGGAACGCGGCGAAGCCTCGCTGGCGGTCTCCGGCGGCTCGACGCCGAAGCGTCTGTTCCAGGTGCTGGCGGAAACCGACATCCCATGGGACCGCGTGACGGTGATCCTGGTCGACGAGCGCATCTGCCCGCCGACATCCGACCGCGCCAACCAGAAACTGGTGCGCGAGACGCTGTTGCAGGGCAAGGCCGCCGCCGCTCATTTCGTCGCTTACGAAACGGCCTACGAACTGCCGATCGAGAACGCCGAGAAAAGCGCCGATCTGTTCGCCGGCGTGCCGTGGCCGCTCGATGTCGCGGTGCTGGGCATGGGAACGGACGGGCACACCGCGTCGTTCTTCCCGCATGGAGACCGGCTGGAGGACGCGCTCGACGCGGCGACCGAAACCCGCGTGCTGCCGATGCAGGCGGCGGGAGCCGGCGAGGCGCGCCTGACCCTGACGCTTGCCGCCCTGCTGGACGCACGCTTCCTCGCGCTCCATATCGAGGGAGAGGAAAAGCGCGGCGTTTACGACACGGCGCTTGCCGGCGCCGACGCCAGCGCCATGCCGGTGCGCGCCGTGCTGCACCAGGACAAGACGCCCGTCCATATTTTCTGGGCGCCCTGACGCCCGACACACTCCACATCACAGGGAGCCTTGACCCATGAGTGACGTGCTTAAACCGATCGAAGAAGTCACCGACCGCATCCGCGAACGCTCACGGCTGTCGCGCGAAACCTATCTGGAGCGGCTGCGCGCACGCGCCGCGCAGGGACCGAAGCGCTCGACGCTGTCCTGCGGCAATCTCGCCCATGGGTTCGCGGCCTGCGGCCCCGCCGACAAGGCCGACCTTATGGGCGACACGGTCGCCAATATCGGCATCATCACCGCCTATAACGACATGCTGTCGGCGCATCAGCCCTTCGAGACGTTCCCGGCCCTGATCAAGCAGGCGGCGCGGGAAGCCGGCGGCGTGGCACAGGTGGCGGGCGGCGTGCCGGCCATGTGCGACGGCGTCACCCAGGGCCAGGACGGCATGGAACTGTCGCTGTTCTCGCGCGACGTGATCGCCATGGCGGCCGGCATCGGCCTGTCGCACGACATGTTCGACGCGGCGGTCTATCTGGGCGTCTGCGACAAGATCGTGCCGGGCCTGTTGATCGCGGCACTGACCTTCGGCCACCTGCCGGCGATCTTCATTCCGGCCGGGCCGATGACATCGGGCATCCCCAATGACGAGAAGGCGAAGACACGCCAGCTCTATGCCGAGGGAAAGGTCGGGCGCGACGAACTCCTGAAATCGGAAAGCGCCTCCTATCACGGGCCGGGCACCTGCACCTTCTACGGGACGGCGAATTCCAACCAGATGCTGATGGAGATCATGGGCCTGCACATGCCGGGCGCCAGCTTCGTCAATCCGAACACGCCGCTGCGCGACGCGTTGACCAAGGAAGCCGCGAAACGCGCGCTCGCCATCACGGCGCTCGGCAACGAGTTCACGCCGGTCGGCGAGATGATCGACGAGCGCTCGGTGGTCAACGGCGTCGTCGGGCTGCACGCGACGGGCGGCTCGACCAACCACACGATCCACCTGATCGCCATGGCGGCGGCGGCGGGCATCAAGCTGACATGGCAGGACATCTCCGACCTGTCGGACGCGACGCCCCTGCTGGCGCGCGTCTATCCGAACGGGCTTGCCGACGTGAACCATTTCCACGCGGCGGGCGGCATGGGCTATTTGATCCGCGAACTGACCGATGGCGGGCTGCTGCACCGCGACGTGCGCACCGTCTACGGCCACGGGCTCGATCCCTACATGGTCGAGGTCCGGCTGGACGGCGAGACCGTGAAGCGCGAGCCGGCACCCGCCGTCTCGCATGACGACAAGGTGCTGGCGCCGGTTTCCGCGCCGTTCCAGGCCAATGGCGGGCTGAAAATGCTGACCGGCAATCTCGGCAAGGCGGTGATCAAGATCTCCGCGGTGAAGCCGGAACGCCATGTGATCGAGGCGCCGGCCATCGTGTTCCACAGCCAGGAAGCTATGCAAGAGGCGTTCCGCAAGGGCGAACTCGAAAAGGATTTCGTCGCCGTGATCCGTTTCCAGGGCCCCAAGGCGAACGGCATGCCGGAATTGCACAAGCTGACGCCGTCGCTCGGCGTGCTGCAGGACCGCGGCTACAGTGTGGCGCTGGTGACGGACGGACGCATGTCGGGCGCATCGGGCAAGGTGCCGGCGGCGATCCACGTCACGCCGGAAGCTCTCGACGGCGGGCCGATCGCCAAGGTGCAGAACGGCGACATGGTGCGCGTCGACGCGACCAAGGGCACGCTGGAGGTGCTGACGCCGGCGGCGGAATTCGAGGCGCGCGCAGCGGCGACCGCCGACCTGTCGGCCAATTCTTACGGAACCGGCCGCGAGCTGTTCGAGACCTTCCGCCATGTCGCCGGCCGCGCCGACGATGGCGCGAGCGTGTTCGCGTAAGGACTCAGCCTGCTGCCGTCATGCCGGGCGCGCGACAGCGCAACCCGGCATCCAGAGCCGTGGCGTTTCAGGATTCGGGCCGGACCGGTAAAGCGTTTCTCGCGATCAAGGACTTGATCGCGGCTGGATCCCGGTTTCCGCTGCGCGGCCCCGGGATGACGACAAGGAGGCTTTGCCGTTCAGTCGCGCCGCAGCATCTGCACGACCAATTCGCGCTCGATCCGGAAGCCGAGCGACTCGTAGAGCCGGATCGCCGCTGCATTGTCCGCATAGGCGTGCAGGAAGGGCGTTTCGCCCTCATTCTTTATCCGGTTGGCGACGATGCGCGAGAGCAGCCCGGCATAGCCGCGGCCGCGAAAATCGGGATGGGTGCAGACGGCGCTCACTTCCCGGTAGCCGTCGACATGCAGCCGCTCGCCGGCCATCGCCGCGAGCCGGCCGTCCTTGCGGACGCCGATGAAGCGGCCGAGCCGGTGCGTGTTGATCAGGAAGGGACCGGGGCGGGTCAGTGTCGCCAGTTCCAGCATTTCCGGCGCGTCGTCATCGCCCAGCGCGATGACTTCTTCGCCTGGCTCCGCGGCCACGAGATCGACCGCATGCATCTGGATCAGCGGCGCCGCCTTCTCGACCGTCGTCTGCGGCGGCACGGCGGCGGTTTTCGCGACGGTGACGAAGACCGCGCCGGACGGGATGAGCGCCGCGAGCCGCGCAAGGCTTTCCGGATCGTCGTCGGGCGTCGCCGCGAAAGGCGAGATGTCGGCGGGAAAGCGCATGGCCCGAGGCCCGCCGGAGGACAGATAAGCCTGTTTCGAGGCCAGGGCAGCCCAGATCGGGCGGTCGAGCTTGTGGCCGGTCATGACTTGGCTCCCTGCTCTCTCTTTTCAGCTGCGCGGCGGTCGAGGGACTGTCGGTCCAGCTCCGCCTCGATCCGGTCGAGCTGGCCGAGGATCGACCCGTCGAGCGACTCGCAGAGTTCGCGGACCGCCGCCTCGACATGGGGCCAGAGATCGTGCTGAACCTCGACGAGGACCGCCCTGCCCTTCTCGGTGATCGCGACGGGCTTGCGGCGCTGGTCGCCGCCTTCGCGAACCGCCTCGACAATGCCGGCAGCTTCCAACTGGCGAATGGAGCGGGTGACGCCCGGCTGCGAGACGCCGAGCGCGGAGGCGAGATCGCCGATCGCCAACGGCCCGTCCTGGTCGAGCGTCACCAGCATCGGCCAGACGCCCTTCGGCATGTCGATCCCCTCGCGCAGCAGAAACTGCGCGGTCTCTGCCTGCAGGCGTTCGCCGACCCGTTTCAGACGGCTTCCAAGCGGCAGATAACCGAATTCCCTGGTGATATCCCTGACCATGATCGGGCCTTTCTATAACACGTTATATAACGTGTTATATTTATTGATGCGCGTCAATCTTTTTCAGTTCGAGTTCAGGCAGCCATGTCGAGGCGATAGCGGCCGGGCGTGGCGCCGGTGACCTGCTTGAAGACCTTCGAGAAATGCGGCTGGTCGGCAAAGCCCGTGGCCAGCGCGATCTCGGCAATCGGCAATCCACGCTCCAGAAGGCGACGCGCCTCGGCAACGCGCAACTGGCGCAGATAAGCGTGCGGCGGCATGCCCGTCGCCTTGCGGAAGGAGCGGATCATGTGGCGCGGCGTGATGCCGGCAATGACCGCCAGATTCTCGATGGTGAAGGCCTCGGCGTAATGCGCATGGACATAGTCGATGGCGCGGGCGGCGGACGCGGAACAGGCGCGATCCTGGCGCGGCGGACGGCGGTCGGCATGGCGGCCGAGACGGGAGAGCCCTTCCAGAATGTCCTCCTGGGCGGCCAGCGGATCGGCCGCCGGAGCCGTCGCACGCAGGAAGAGCCGCCAGCATTCCGGGTCGATCACGACGCCCCTGGCAAAAGACAGGCCGCCGCCGAGGTCGGCCCTGGCGAGGACGGGATCCGGCGCATAGATGCCCGTGTAGACCAGCCGTTCGCCGGCGCATCGCCCGCCGGTGTGGACGTCGCCGGGATTGATGACGGTGATGCCGCCCGGTCCGATCGTTTCCATCACGCCTTCCCGCATGAAGCGCATGGCGCCCTCGCGCATGATGCCGAGCATCAGAACGTCATGGGTGTGGGGCGCGAAATGATGGTCGCGAAAGGACGCGTCCATCAGGTCGACGGCCGAAAATCCGGGCATGCGGCGGTACCGCGCACGATCGCGGGAGGACTCGAAGGCGGGGTCGGCGGGAATTGTCACCATGTCACTTTTCGACAAGACCGGATGTCTCTTCCTCTGCAAGATAGGAGCCCAAACGGACATATGCGATGAACGGCCCCAACCTGCTTTTCTCCTATACGACCTTTTGCTTCATCATGGCCACGACTCCCGGCCCGAACAACATGATGGTGCTGGCGTCGGGCGTGCGGTTCGGCACGCGGCGGACGCTGCCGCTGATCCTCGGCATCGCCGCCGGCATGGCGGTGCTGTTCGGCGCGACCGGGTCCGGGCTCGGCGCGGCCTTCAGGGCCTTGCCCCTGCTGGCGCTTGCCTTGCGGCTCCTGTCGGCGGGTTTCCTTCTCTGGCTGGCCTGGAAGATCGCCACCGCGGGACCGCTGAAGCAGGACCAGAGCGAGCTGAAGATCCTCGGCTTTCCGACCGGCGTCGGCTTCCAGTGGATTAACCCGAAGGCATGGGCGGCGGCGATGACCGCGGCGTCCACCTACCTTCCGGCAGATGCCGGCGCGGTCACGATCGGGGTCGGCGCGGCAATCATCGCGCTGGCGGCGCTGTTCGCGACGACGGTCTGGATGTCGTTCGGCCTGCTGATCAGCCGCTTCCTGCACCATCCGCGCCGCGCGCAGGCCTTCAACATCGTGATGGCCATCCTGCTGCTCGCCTCGACCCTGCCCATCCTGTTCGGCAAGCTGGCTTTTTAATCCCCTTGCCGATTGACGCCGATCAAGGCCACGCTCCGCGATATATGCGCATTTGCGCATATGAACGAAACGGAGGCGACAATGGCCGATCCGGTCAAGATTCTTTCCGCGCTTGCCGAGCCGACGCGGTTCGCGGCAATGGCGATGCTGTCGGATGGCGGCGAACATTGCGTTTGCGAACTGATGAACAAGCTCGGCGCGACCCAGTCGCGCATGTCGCGGCACATGAAGATCCTGAAGGACGCCGGGCTCGTCACAGACCGGCGCGACGCGCAATGGGTGCGTTATCGCCGCAATAATGCGATGCCGGCGCATGTCGCGATGATCGTCGATGCGGCGCTGGTCCTCTCCGAACCCGCAGCTCGCGGCGAAAGGATCGCGGCATGACCACGCATACGAATACGCTTCCCGGACGCGTGCATGGCCCGTCCGGCTGGCTCTGGTCGCTCGGCGTCGCCGCCTTCGTCGCCGTATGGTGGCTGGTCTATCGCCAGCTGATCCCTGTTTCCGAATGGCTGACCGGGCTGTTCCCGGTCGACCGTCACAGCCATACCGGCGAGGCGCTGGCCTTCTTCTTCTACGACGTGCCCAAGGTTCTGATGCTCTTGACGCTGATCGTCTTCGCGATGGGCGTCATCCGTTCCTTCTTCTCGCCCGAAAAGACCCGCGCCTTGCTGGCGGGAAAACGCGAGGGCGCGGGCAACGCCATGGCGGCGGGCCTCGGCGTGCTGACGCCCTTCTGCTCCTGCTCTGCCATTCCGCTGTTCATCGGGTTCGTCTCGGCGGGCGTTCCGCTCGGCGTCACATTCTCCTTCCTGATCGCCGCGCCAATGGTCAACGAGGTCGCGCTCGGGCTTTTGTTCGGGCTTGTCGGCTGGAAGGTCGCCGTCACCTATCTGGGCTTCGGCCTTGGCGTCGCCATCGTCGCCGGCTGGGTAATCGGCAGGCTGCGCCTCGAAGGCTGGTTGCAGGGCTGGGTGCGCGACATCCATGCGGGCGGCGTCGGCGACGTACCGTCGGCAAACCTGACCATGGTCGACCGCTACAAGCAGGGGATCGAGGCGGTCAGGGATATCGTCGCCAAGGTCTGGATCTGGATCATTGTGGGGATCGGGGCCGGAGCTCTGATCCACGGCTACGTGCCCGCCGATCTGATGGCGCGGATCATGGGCGCGGATGCCTGGTGGTCGGTGCCGGCCGCCGTTCTGATGGGCATTCCTATGTACACCAATGCGGCCGGCGTCATCCCGATCGTCGAAGCGTTGCTCGGCAAGGGGGCGGCGCTCGGAACGGTGCTCGCCTTCATGATGAGCGTGATCGCGCTGTCGCTGCCCGAGATGATCATCCTGCGCAAGGTGCTGACGCTGAAACTGATCGCTGTCTTCATCGGCGTCGTCGGCACCGGCATCCTCGCGGTCGGCTATCTCTTCAACCTCATTTTCTGACGGAGAAACATGATGAAACACGTCAAGGTCTATGGACCCGGCTGCAAACGTTGCGACGCCACCGAACAGATGGTCCGCGACGCCGCTTCGAAACTGTCGATCGATGTCGAGGTCGAAAAGGTGACCGACTATGCGCAGATCGCGATGGCCGGCGTCGTCTCGACGCCCGGCATCGCCATCGACGGAAAGCTCGTCCATTCGGGCGGACTGCCCGATGCGGCGGCGCTCGAGACGTGGCTCGCCGCATGACCGTTCTTCGCACCATGATCGCGGGCGCGACACTGGTTCTGTCCGGCGCGGCCGCCTCGGCGTCGGAGCTGGAAATCCGGCCCGTGACCGACAATGTCTATGCCTTGGTCGGCGGCAAGGAACAGCGCTCGCCGGACAATCTCGCCAACAACGCGACATTCGGCGTCGTGGTCACGGATGAAGGCGTCGTGCTGATCGACCCGGGCGGAAGCCGCAAGGGCGCGGAGGCGATCGACGCGGCGATAAGCACGATCTCCGACAAGCCGGTGCGCTATGTCATCGACACAGGCGGCCAGGACCACCGCTGGCTCGGCAATGGGTACTGGACCGAAAAGGGCGCGACGATCATCGCGTCGGCAGACGCCGTCGCCGACCAGAAGGAACGCCAGTCTATGCAGTTCACCATGCTGGACGCGCTGATCGGCGATGCGCTCGAAGGCACCGAGCCGGTCTATGCCGATACGGTCTTCGATGAAGAATATTCGTTTTCGCTGGGCGGACTGGAGTTCGAGATCGTCCATTCAAGCGCGGCCCATACGCCGGGCGACGCCTATGTCTGGCTTGCCGCGCGCAACACGGTCTTTGCCGGCGACATCGTCTTCACCGAACGTATTCTCGGCGTGCTGGACGTGTCTTCATCGAGCGGCTGGCTGGAAGCTTTCGACAGTCTTGCGGCGCGGGAACCCGAGCATGTCGTTCCCGGCCATGGTCACCCGACCACTTTGTTGAAGGCGAAGGCCGACACTTACGACTATCTCGCCAATCTGCGCGACAGGATCGGCGAGCATATCGAGGCCGGGGGCGACATGATCACGTCGGTCGAGGTCGACCAGTCGGCGTTTTCCTACCTCGAGCAGTTCGACGCGCTCGCCCGGCGCAACGCCCAGCAGGTCTTTTCGGAGATGGAGTGGGAGTAGGCGACGGGCGGACAGGTTCCGCCCTCAATGCTCGCTCTCGCAGAGGCCGTGATCGGCGAGAACCTGCATGATGTTGCAGTCGCCGGCCTGATCGGCGTGGCAGTTCGCCTCGATGCGGGTCAGTTCCCTCTCCAGCCGTTTCAGCCGGGCGATGCGTTCGCGGATGGAGGCGAGATGCGAGGCGGCGATGCGGTGCGCCTCGTCATGCGGCATGGCCGGGTTCTCGCTGAGGCGAACCAGTTCGCGGATCGCCTCGAGCGACAGGCCGAGATCGCGGGCATGGCGGATGAAGGTCAGCCGGTCGAGTTCAGCGCGGGTGTAGCGGCGCTGGTTGCCGGCGGAACGCTCCGGCGCGTCGATCAGGCCCATCTGCTCGTAATAGCGGATGGTCGGCACCTTGACGCCGGAACGGCGCGACATTTCGCCGATGGAAAACATGGCGCATCCTCATATCTATAGAGACTGGAGATTTGCATGCGGCCCCAGCCGCTGCAACCGGCGGATATGAAAGAGGCGCCCAAGGGCGCCTCTATGCGTTCCGCTCAGTTGCCCATTTTCATCTTCATGCGCATCTGCAGCTTGGCCGGATCGAGCACGGTGGCGTCCACGTCGATCGTGCCGGCCTTCTCGAATTCCAGCGTGATCGTGCGCGTCGTGTCCGGCTGCAGCTGTTCCTTCATCTGCATGAACATGACGTGGTAACCGCCGGGCTTCAGCGTGACCTCGCCATGGGCGGGGATTTCAAGCCCGTCGGCGAGCTGGCGCATTTTCATGACCTCGCCGTCCATGGCCATTTCGTGGATCTCGACCTTGCCGGCGAAATCCGCCGCGCCGCCGATCAGCCGGTCGGGCTCGTCGCCATTGTTGCGGATGACCATGTAGCCGCCGGAAACCGGGGCGTTGGGCGGCGTGGCGCGGGCCGCCGGGTTTTCGATGACGAGGTCGCCGAGCGTCCAGCTTTCGGCGAAGGCGGCGGCGGATGCGCCGAGAAAGGCGGCGGCTGCCGCGACTGCGATGAGTGCGTTTTTCATGATTTCAAGTTCCGTCTGTTGTGCCGCGGCGCCGGGCGCGCGGGCTTCGATATCAAGTGTCGGGTTCAGACAGACAGAACGGGCGGGCCGCGTTTCGACGCGGTGGAGAGTTCGACCGGCTTGACCGGCGGCGCGGCGCGCGGCGGCAGGACGACAGCGAGAACGACCGGCAAGGGCGACGCAAGTGCCGGCGCGACCGGCTGGGCCGGCGCGGCGGAGCCGGCGATCAGGCAGAAATCGCAGACGACATGAAAATGGCCGGCGCCTCCGCCGGTGACGGGATCGCAAAGATCCGGAAACGTGCCGTCGGGCAGGACATATTGCGCGAGTTCGAGCGCGGTCGGCTCGGCGACCGCGGCGCGGTGCGCGAAGGCCGACAGGGCCACCGCCGCGACCAGCAGGACGCGGAGCCAGACGGCCGAAACAGGGGCCTTTCTCGCGAAAACAGAACTCATGGCGTTCAAGTGGCAATTCCGCGGCGCGCCGTCAATCGCCGGGCGACTGCCCGTGACGCCGCGCCGCAGTGCCTGAAACCCGTCAGAAGCTCGGCGGCTCCTTGCCGGCGACGCGGCAGGCGGAGATCAGTGTCGAGGCCATCAGCATGGCGACCGTCATCAGGCCGACGCCGCCGGGCACCGGCGTGATCGAGCCCGCGACCTCTTTGGCCTCGTCGAAATCGACATCGCCGGCGACGCGATAGCCCTTTTCGCTCGCCGGATCGTCGACGCGGTTGATGCCGACATCGATGACGCAGGCGCCGGGCTTGACCCAGTCGCCCTTGATCATTTCCGGGCGGCCCACGGCGGCGACGAGGATATCCGCCGCGCGGCAGACCGCCGGCAAATCCTTTGTGCGCGAATGAGCGACGGTGACGGTGGCGTTGGCGGCGAGCAGCAGGTTCGCCATAGGCTTGCCGACGATGTTGGAGCGGCCGACGACGACGGCGTTCAGGCCGGAGAGATCGGCGGTGCCGAGCGCCTTGCGGATCATCACCATGGAGCCCGCCGGCGTGCAGGGCACGAAGGCGGAGCCGAGCTGGCCCGTGGTCAGCTTGCCGACATTGACGAAGGAGAAGCCGTCGACATCCTTGTCCGGCGAAATCGCCTGGATGACCTTGCCGCCGTCGATATGGTCAGGCACCGGCAGCTGGACGAGAATGCCGTGGATGGAGGCGTCGGCGTTCAGCTCGCCGATCAGCTTCAGCAGGTCTTCCTCGGAGGTGTCGGCGGGCAGCCGGTGGGTGACCGACTTGAAGCCGCATTCGTCGGCGCGCTTGCCCTTGGAGCGGACATAGAACTGGCTGGCCGGATCCTCGCCGACGATCACGACCGCGATGCCGGGCTGCACGCCCGTTTCGGCGACCAGCTTTTCTGTTTCCGCCTTGACCTTGTCGAGCACTTCCGCGGCAATCACCTTGCCGTCGATCCGTTCAGCCATCTCGCCTTCTCCCATTGTGAGATTTTGGGCGGACAATTGCATGGCTTTTCAGGGAAAGAAAACACCCCAAACGGCGAAAACTGACGCAAACGGATCAGAAAGGCGTTTTTGTCAGGCGGCCCAGCGGCTGCGTTCCGAACGGCGCTGCATCAGCAGCTCGACCATGTCGCGCAGGGCGCGAACGGATTCGCGCAGATCCTCCATTTCCGCCTCGTCTTCGGCGGGCAGGACAGGATGCAGATCGACCACTCCTTGCGGCGGGGCGGCCGGGGCCGGCTGGTGCGCGATGACCTGCTGCGGCCATCCCTGCGGCGGCGGCGCACTCGGCGCGGCATAGGCCGGGTGAACCGGCCAGGGCATGGCCTGATCGAATGGCGGGGCCCCATAGGCCTGCGGCGGCATCGGCCAGCCATAGGCCGGGTGAACCGGCCAGAAAGCGACGGGCTGCATCATCGGCGCCGGCGGCCAAGGATGGGGAGCCTGCTGCGGCGTCATCTGCCGGACAGGTTCCGGTGCCTGCGGGTGCGCATGGGCGTCAGGGTAATGCTGCGGATAGGGATACATGTCGCCCTCATTGTCGGCTGGCTCGGCCATATTGGGGAAACCGGCTTCGGCGCGCATCGGGTCGCGCTCACCGCCCGCCATGCGGACGGCAGAGGCGACCGCGTTCGCGTAGTGCCTGTCATCCTCCGGACGGTATGGTTCCGGGCGATGGTGCTCGTCGCGGGATCCGCGTCCGAACAGGAAGCGCCTGAGGCCGGCGAAGACGCCCTTTTCGGTCTGGTCGGCAGGCCGCGCAAGCGTGTCGCGCATGACCGGCCCGTCGAATTCCGCTTCGGGCTCGAACCCGGCTCCGGCAAGGCTTTCGAGAAGCGGATTGGGTTTCGCCGCCTCGCGCATCATGCGGGCCCGGCGATGCCGCTCGGCGGCGGAAAAAGGCGGTTCGCAGCCGGTCTCGTCCGCGCCGGGCGCGGGCTCGAAATATCTCCGGCGGATTTCTTCGTAATCGGACATCGTTCACGGCCGGGCGCTGGTTCGAACGGATCCGGCCTTGCAGCGCCGCGAAGGCCCGATCGGGTAAACGAAGCCTAAAATTTCTTGGGTAACAAAAAGTTAAAATAGGCCGGGCCCGGCGAAAAATTCGCAGCCCCGCTCACGCCTTCAACATCGCCAGGGCCTCGGCGAGTTCGGCGTCGATGCGTCCGAGCCTCTCGCGCCGGAAGGCCGCGCCGTCGCAATCCTCCACCGTCGCGGTGCGCTGGCCGAGCGCCTGGGCCTCGACCGCCTTCGCGAAACCGTTGGCGCCCTCGACGCGGATGACGTTTTCGGGGAGCTTGTCGATGCCGCGCAAGGCCTGCGCGGTGGCGACGGCAGGAAGGCCCAGTTCAAGCGCCTCGACCGCGGCGACCGGGATGCCGGTTTCCGACCGTTCGGCGAGCGCGACCACGCGGCACTGGCGCAGGAATTCGGCGCGGTCGTCCACCTTGCCAAGAAAGAAGACGCGTTTCTCGCGCGCCTGGAAGATGCCCGGCGCGGCGCCGCCAATGGCGATCATCGTGTGTTTGTGCAGCTTCGGGACGACGCGTTGCAGGAACCATTCGAGGCGGACGCGGCTGACCGGGTCGGACCAGGTTCCGGCCATGCCTACATCGAAAGCGGGGAAGCGCAGTCCCGTTTCTTCCGGCGGGTCCGGCATGACGAAGGGCAGGACGCGCGCCCTGGCGTCTGTCGCGAGACCGAGCGCGACGCGGTCCTCTTCGCTGAAGGTCAGGACGGCGCGCGCCTTGTCCGACAGCCGTCGCTGCAGCGCCTCGAGGCCGCGGGCATCGCGGTTGAGGATCAGCCGTTCGGCGACGCTGGCGTTATGCGCGGCCGCCTCGCGGGCGGCGATATGGTCCGCCTGACGGGCGACGAGCAGGAAGGGATGGCGCGAAAAGACCGGTTCGAACGCCCCGGCCAGATCGGTGCCCGCCAGAACCAGACCGTCGAAGGGCTGCAGCCGCGCCAGCACCGCCTCGACATCCGGCTTGGCGGCGGCGCGCAGGCGCACCGATTCGAGCGGCATGCGAGCCGAGGCCGAGACGGCCAGCGAGCGCAGGCGGCTCGTAAACGGTTCATCTTCGCTTACCGATGCGATTTCGCCGAGGCTCGCCGAACTGTCCGCCCCGGAAAGCTCCGCGCCGGCCCGCTTGAAGCCCAGCCAGGTGACGCGGGCGCCGGCCCGCCGCAGGCCGTCGACGACCGCGCGGTCGGCGAGGTTGCGGGCGGAGCCGGTCGCGTCCGGCAGCAAGGCGGTGACATAGACAAGATGCATCATCGCCCGTTAACACGCCAAAGGGGATTCAGGCCATTCTCCCTTAGCCGATCTTGAAGGATTTCGGCCGCGCCGCTATCGCAACCAAAAAGCAGGAGACAGGACATGGCAGACAACACATCGGTCGTGCTCGCCGGATGCGGCAATATGGGATTTGCCATGCTGCAGGGCTGGCTCGCCTCCGGCGCGCTGAAGACCCGGGACGCCTTCGTCGTCGAGCCGAACGACGCCTTGCGCGACCGCGCCGCCGGGCTTGGCGTGACCGCGGTTGCCGACGCGGCGGATCTTGCGGGCGATCTGGCCCCGGCGATGATCGTGCTGGCGGTCAAGCCGCAGGTGATGGACGCCGTGCTGCGGGCCTACACGGGCCTCGCGGACAAGGGCGCGGCGATCGTCAGCGTCGCCGCCGGCATCCGCATCGACCGTTTCGAACAGGCATTCGGAAGCGGAACCGCGGTGATCCGCGTCATGCCGAACACGCCGGCCGCCGTCGGCGCGGGCATGATGGTGCTCTGCGCCAACGCAGCGACAAGCGCCGGCCAACTGGATTTCGCGCGCACGCTGATGTCCGCCAGCGGCGAGACGGCGGTGATCGAGGACGAGGCGCTGATGGACGCGGTGACGGCGGTCTCCGGCTCCGGCCCCGCCTATCTGTTCCACATGATCGAGGCGCTGACGGACGCCGGGAAAAGGGCAGGCCTGCCGGACGGCCTCGCAGCGACGCTCGCCAGCCAGACGATCTACGGCGCGGCGGTCTATTGGAAGAAAAGCGGCGTCGAACCCGGCACGCTGCGCGAACAGGTGACCAGCCCGAACGGCACGACGGCGGCGGCGCTTGCCGTGCTGATGGGCAACGACCGGCTGACGGAGCTGATGACCGAGGCCGTCGAGGCGGCGCGCAAGCGGTCGGTCGAACTGGCGGGCTGACGATGATCGTGCAGGCCTGCCTCAACGGAGCGCGGCCGGCCGACTGGCACAGTCGGCTGCCGCTGACGCCCGAGGCGATGGCGGAGGACGCCGTGCGCTGCATTGCGGCCGGCGCCGCGGAACTGCATATTCATCCGCGCGACGCGGCCAGGCGGGAAAGCCTGTTTGCCGTCGAAGAGACCGTAGCCGCACTGCGCTCGGCCTGCCCGGGAACGCTGATCGGCGTGTCGACCGGCGACTGGATCGAGAAAGACCAAGACCGCACGCTCGCGGCGATCGAGGGCTGGGCCGAACCGCCGGACTACGCCTCGGTGAACCTCGTCGAGACAGACGCGCCGTCGACGATGGACGCGTTGCTGCGCCGGGGTATCGGTATCGAAGCCGGTCTTGCGACTGTTGCGGATGCGGAACGCCTTTGCACCCTTCCCGGCCGCCACCGCGTGCTGCGGGTGCTGATCGAGATCGAGGAGCAGGACAGCGGGGCCGCGCTTGCCGCCGCCGACGCCATCGCCCGCGTCCTGGAGGAAAACGGCCTGCGCAAGCCCATCCTGCTGCATGGCTTCGACGCATCTGTCTGGCCGCTTGTGGAGCGCGCCTTCGAACGCCTCTGGTCGACGCGGGTCGGCCTCGAGGACGGACGGCTTCTCCCCGACGGGGCGGTCGCGGCCGGCAATGCCGATCTCGTCAGGGCCGCAACAGAACTGCGGCCAGCCGCGGCGAATTGAGGCCGCACGTCCGTTTCCTCAAGTTTTCGATACAACTAAAGGGGCAAAACCCGCCCGAAGGGCTTGACGTTGTTGCGTTTCAGGGAAGGAAGTGCTTGAGACGCCCGAAACATTTACCGGGGCACCATGATCGAGGTCAGATCCGTCTACAAACAGTTCGGCGGCGTCCACGCCGTCGAGAACGCGACGCTGAAAATCGAGCGCGGGTCGATCACCGGCCTGATCGGTCCGAACGGCGCCGGCAAGACGACTCTTTTCAACATCATCGCCGGCAATATCAGGCCGTCGAGCGGGCAGATCCTGCTCGACGGGCAGGATGTCACCGGCCTTGCGCCGCACCAGCTGTTCAAGAAGGGGCTGCTGCGCACTTTCCAGCTGGCGCATGAATTCTCGACGCTGACCGTGCTCGAGAACCTGATGATGGTGCCGGACCACCAGCTCGGCGAAGGGTTGATGTCGGCATGGTTCTCCTGGGGCGAGGTGAAGCGGCAGGAAGCCGAGATCCGCGAACGCGCGATGGACGTGATCAATTTCCTCAATCTCGGCCATGTGGCGGAGGAACTGGCGGGCAATCTGTCCGGCGGCCAGAAGAAGCTGATCGAGCTCGGCCGGACCATGATGGTCGACGCCAAGGTGGTGCTGCTCGACGAGGTCGGCGCCGGCGTCAACCGCACACTGCTGGCCGAGATCGGCGACGCGATCGTCCGGCTCAACCGCGACCGCGGCTACACGTTCTGCATGATCGAGCACGACATGGATTTCATCGGCAAGCTCTGCAATCCGGTCATCGTGATGGCCGAAGGCACCGTGCTGGCGGAAGGCACTGCCGAAGAGGTCCGCAGCAACGAGGCGGTGATCGAGGCCTATCTCGGCCGCGGCCTGAAGAACAAGACGCCGCAGGAAATGCGCGCGATGGCCGATGCCAATTCGGAGGGCGACGCCTGATGTATCTCGTGGGCGAGGACATGACCGGCGGCTATGGCGGCGCCGACATTCTCAAAAGCTGCACGGTGGGTGTGGAGAAGGGCGAGATCGCGGTCATCGTCGGGCCGAACGGCGCCGGCAAGTCGACCGCGATGAAGGCCATGCTCGGCATGCTGCGGCTGCGGCTCGGCAAGGTCGTTCTCGACGGCAAGGACATCTCGAAGATGACGCCGCAGGCGCGCGTCGCCGAGGGCATCGCCTTCGTGCCGCAGACCAACAACGTCTTCACCAGCCTCACCGTCGAGGAAAACCTGGAGATGGGCGCCTATCTGCGCGACGACGACATCTCCGGCACGATGGAGCAGGTCTACACGCTGTTTCCGATCCTGAAGGAAAAGCGCCGCCAGCCGGCCGGCGAATTGTCGGGCGGCCAGCGCCAGCAGGTCGCCGTCGGCCGGGCGCTGATGACCGAACCGTCCGTGCTGATGCTCGACGAACCGACCGCGGGCGTCTCGCCCATCGTGATGGACGAATTGTTCGACCGTATCCTGGAAGTGCGCGACACCGGACTGGCGATCCTGATGGTCGAGCAGAATGCGCGGCAGGCGCTCAACATCGCCGACCGGGGCTATGTGCTGGTCGGCGGCGAAAACTGGCGTACCGGCACCGGCCATGAACTCCTGGCCAATCCCGAAGTCCGCAAATCGTTTCTCGGGGGCTGACGATGCCGGAGGGTACCGACATTCTGAACGCACTGGTGCTGATGACGAATTTCGTCTTCGTGCCGGCGCTCGCCTATGGCTCGCAGCTGGCGCTGGGCGCGCTCGGCGTGACGCTGGTCTTCGGCATCTTGCGCTTCGCCAATTTCGCCCATGGCGACCTGATGGCCTTCGGTACGACCATGGCCATCCTGTTCACCTGGGCGTTGCAGGCGCAGGGCATAACATTCGGCGTGCTGCCGACGGCCTTGCTGGCGCTGATCCCGGCGATCCTCGTCACGGCGGTCGCGGCGATCTTCATCGACAAGGCGGTTTTCACCTTCTACCGAAGGCAGAAAGCCGCGCCGGTGGTCTTCGTGATCGCCTCGGTCGGCGTGATGTTCATGCTGTCGGCAATCGTGCGCTTCATCATGGGCACCGAGGACCGGCGCTTCACCGATGGCGAACGCTTCGTCGTACGGGCGCTCGATTTCAAGAAATGGAGCGGGCTCGACGAGGGGCTGGCGATCCAGACGACGCAGGCGATCACCGTGGTCGTCACGCTGATCGTGGTCATCGCGCTGTTCTGGTTCCTCAACCGGACACGCACCGGCAAGGCGATGCGCGCCTATTCGGACAATGAGGATCTGGCGCTGCTGTCGGGCATCAATCCGGACCGGATCGTGATGATCACCTGGATCATCGCGGCGGCGCTCGCCACCATCGCCGGCACGCTTTACGGCCTCGACAAGAGCTTCAAGCCCTTCACCTATCTGCAATTGCTGCTGCCGATCTTCGCCTCGGCCATTGTCGGCGGCATCGGCCAGCCGGTCGGCGCGGTCGTCGGCGGCTTCGTCATCGCCTTTTCCGAGGTGATGCTGACCTATGCCTACAAGAAGTTCGCGACCTATCTGGTGCCCGAACATCTGGAGCCGTCGGGCCTGCTGCAGTTCCTCGGCACGGACTACAAATTCGCCATCTCCTTCATCATCCTGGTGCTGGTGTTGCTGGTCCGGCCAACCGGCATCTTCAAGGGGAAAGTCCTATGAGCGAGACCGGCACCGAAACCGCGAAGGCGGAAACCGCCGCACCGACGCCCGCGCCGACCGCAGTCGTGCGCAAGCCGCAAAGTCCGTGGCGCGCGCCCTTCGTCTTCGCCCTGATGGCGCTGGCGCTGGTCGCCGTCGGCATGGGCCAGTCCTGGTCGGTGGCGCTCGCCATCCTGAACATGAGCCTTGTCTCGGCGCTGATGGCGATGGGGCTGAACCTGCAATGGGGCTATGCGGGCCTGTTCAATGCCGGCGTCATGGCGTTCACCGCGCTCGGTGGGCTCGCCGCCGTTGTCGTGTCGCACGAGCCGGTCTGGGAGGCGCTTCACGCCGGCGGGCGCGGGCTGGCGCTGTCGGCGGTGATCGTCGTCGCCATCATCGCGACGACGGCCTTTATCGGCACGCAACTGAAAGGCCGGCTGCGTTCCTTCGCGATCTTCGTCGTCGTCGTCGCCGGCTATCTCGTCTTGCGCCCGGTCTTCGGCGGGGCGGTGAACGCGGTCGAGTCGGTGGACCCGGCGCGCACCGGCTTCATCGGCGGGCTCGGCCTGCCGATCATGGCGTCATGGCTGGTCGGCGGCATCTTCGCCGCGGCGGTCGCCTGGCTGATCGGCAAGGTGGCGCTGGGGCTGCGGTCCGACTATCTCGCCATCGCGACGCTCGGCATCTCCGAAATCGTCATCGCGGTGCTGAAGAACGAGGACTGGCTGGCGCGCGGTGTCAAGAACGTCACCGGGCTGAAACGGCCGGTTCCCTACGAGGTCGACCTGCAGCAGGCGCCCTGGTTCGTCGACCTGGTGACCCGGTTCAACGCCAATTCGCTGAACGCGATCGCCGACCAGGCCGACCGCGAGGCCTTTCTGCGGCAGCTGATGATCGAGGCCTCCAGCGCCTTCGTGAAAATTGCCTATGCCGGCCTGTTCACCATCGTCCTGCTGATCATCCTGGCGCTCTGCGTGCGCGCGCTGAACTCGCCCTGGGGGCGGATGATGCGCGCCATCCGCGACAATGAGGAAGCGGCGGCGGCGATGGGCAAGGACATCAAGGCGCGCCACCTGCAGGTCTTCGTCCTCGGTTCGGCGATCATCGGCATCGCCGGCGCGATGATGACGACGCTGGACGGGCAGTTCACGCCGGGCACCTACAATCCGCTGCGCTTCACCTTCCTTGTCTGGGTGATGGTGATCGTCGGCGGTTCCGGCAACAATCTGGGCGCGGTGATCGGCGGTTTCCTGATCTGGTTCATCTGGGTCGAGGCGGAACCGGCGGGGCGCTATATCGTCGAACTGGTCAGCGCGAACATGGATCCCAATTCGCCGCTCTACCGCCATTTGCAGGACATCGCGGCGCCCTTCCGCCTGTTCGTGATGGGGCTCGTGCTGCTGATCGTTCTGAGGTTCTCGCCACGCGGGCTGCTGCCGGAGAAAGTACGGCACAGTTAGGGCCGCTGGCGGGCAAACCTTCCGGACGTCATCCTCGGGCTCGCGCAGCGAGAACCGGGGATCCAGCAGCGATCAAGTCCTTGATCGCGAGAGACACATTCCCGGTCCCGCCAAATTCCTGAAGCGCCTCGGCTCTGGATGCCGGGTTGCGCGTGCCGCGCCCCCGGCATGACGAAAGAGAGGCCGCGCCGGCCTTTTTCGTTCAGGTTAAAGCCGCGCGCCGGCGCGCCAGCTTTCGGGGGTGACGAAGCGCCCCTGCCAGAGGCCCAGCGAGCGCGCTTCGGCCTCCATCTCGTCCCAGACATAATCGAGGCCGACCGACCGGTCGGGAAGCGCCCAGCCCGCGGAGATCAGCAACTGGCCGATGTCGCGGCCGGCGAAATCATGGCAACGGACGAGCTCGTTCTCCGGTTCATCCGGTCTCACGAGGTCGCAGGTCAGGATACCGTCGATCATGTCGGCCAACGCCTCGCGCGCATGTTCGCCGCAGGAATATTCAGCGCCATCGGCGGCAAGGCATTGCTGCCCGATATCCGGCGCGTCGATCGCGTGCAGCCGGTAGAGCCTGCCATTGTCGTCGACGAGCGTGTTGCCGTCGACAGCTTCCGGATGGGAGAGAAGGACATAGTCTCCGCCAGCCTGCGCCACACTTGCCATCAGGACGGCCATGACCGCGCCCGTGAGTACCCTTGCGGTGTTCTTCATTCTTGTCTCCGAAGTTCTGCTTGCCCTCTTCAATGGCGACGCTCGAAGCGAATGCTGCCGGTTCCGGTCTTTTCTTTCCTGCGCTTCAGGCGGTCCTTCCCGTCTCGTTCCAGCCCCGGAAACATCCGGTTCTCGGCCTCCGACATTGTGAGCCGGCTACACAAAATCTAGCAAATGAATTTGGATTTTTCCACAGGCGGACCCGCCGAATCTCCTGGAATACAACGCCAAACGCGGTCGCAGCCACAGGCTGCAGGAGACCGCAGACAGCCTGCGAAGAAGGAATTTTCGATAAAAATTACAGCAACATAAGATCTGTTGCCGAGGTCAGCCAACCGCAGACGTAGCGGGCAAAAGACGCTCGGCAAAAATTCTTCGTTGCCGGCAGAAGACGGCTTCAGAGTCTTGTGAAAGCCGTATGACGCGCGAAAAATGCGAATCAAGCGTCGAAAATCAGGCCCTGCAAATCGCGAACAGGGCGGCGCGCGAAGAGATGCCGAGCTTCTCGTAGGCGCGGCGGCGATAGGTCGTCACGGTGCTCGGCGCGACGCCGATCTCGCCGGCGATCGTCTCCGTTTTCTTGCCGGACAGGACGCCGAGGCAAACCTCGCGTTCGCGCTCCGACAAGGCGGCGAGCGGCGGCGGGTAGGATGCCGCGCCGGCAGATTCGAAATGAAGAAGCGCCAGCCTGCCGGCAAAGCGCAGCGCCTCCGGCTCGGGCGCGACGGACGCCTTGTCGTAGCGGTAGAGATTGAGGATCAGCCGCCTCGCCTCCCCGACAGCGAGCACCGCCTCCTTGCCGTCGATGCCCGGCTGCGTAAAGAAACGCGCCCGGTAGTCCGGGGCCATGAGCGGCAGCACGTCGCCGAGCCGGCAGAGCTCGACCGTCCCCGGCTTCGCCGCAAGGACACGCGCGCACAGCGGATCCTGCCGGTACCAGCCGTCGAGATAGTCTGCGGCCAGCCTGGAGCCGAGCTGCGACTGGGTGAAATTCCAGGACAACAGGCAGGACGCATGGTCGCCGGCATAGGCGAAAACCATCACCTGATCGCTGCCCAGTTCGCGCAGGAGATCGAGGAAAGGCGCGATGAAACCGTCGCCGCCGAGCGCCGCCATGCAGGCATCGAGGAGATCCCAGCGCATCGTCACCTGTCCCCCCGAAAAGTGGACATGCATCGGCGCACCAGGGCAGCTATGCAAACGGCGGCTATGCAGAAGGCGAAAACTGGGAGGAACCTCATATGAGACCGGAAGGGCGCGGCGAACTCGACTCGCTTTACTTTACCTATCCGACGTTCCAGGCGCCAGAACGACGCGAACACCTCGCCGAACGGACGAAGGTGGCGATCGTCGGCGGCGGGCCGGTGGGGCTGACGGCGGCGCTGACGCTGGCCCGGCACGGCGTGGCATCCGTGCTGCTGGAGGCGAAATCCACCTATAATGACGGCAGCCGCGCGATCTGCATCGCCCGCCAGAGCTTCCACATTTTCGAGACGCTGGGCGTCGCCGATCCCTTCGTGGAGAAGTCTCTCGGCTGGACGACGGGGCGTTCCTTCTATCGCGGCCGGCAGATCCTCGAATTCGACATGCCGGACAGCGCCGACGAGAAGTTCCGGCCGATGTACAATCTCGAACAGCAATATATCGAGCAGTTCCTGCACGAAGCGGCCGAAGCGAGCGAACTGATCGACATGCGCTGGCAATCGGAGGTGACCGGCATTCGCGACAGCGGCGACGGCGCCATCCTCACCGTCCGCGACCCGCATGGCGACTACGCATTGCCGGCCGACTGGGTGCTTGCCGCCGACGGGGCGCGCAGTCCGATCCGCGGCATGCGCGGCCTGCGGCTGAAGGGCGAAAATTACGAGGGGCGCTACGTCATCGCGGATGTGCGCATGGAGCACGACTATCCGACGATCCGGCGCGCTTTGTTCGACCCGGCCTGCCGTCCCGGCGGTACGGTATTGATCCACCGGCAGCCGGACAATATCTGGCGGATCGACTACCAACTGCGCGACGGCGAGAGCGCCGAGGACGCGACGCGCGAAGACAATGTGCGCGCCAGCGTCGAAGGCGTTTTGAAGGAGATCGGCCACGACGGGCCTTGGGACCTGGAATGGTGGAGCGTCTATTCGGCCAACACGCTGGCGCTCGACGATTACCGTGACGGGCGCATCTTCTTCATCGGCGACAGCGCCCATATCGTGCCGATCTTCGGCGTGCGCGGGCTCAATAACGGCCTTGCGGATGCCCAGAATATCGGCTGGAAGCTGGCGCGCGTGCTGAATGGCTCCGCCGATGAAAGACTGCTCGGCAGCTACACGCCGGAACGGCGCGGCGCGACCCTCGACGTCTTCGCCAATGCCTCGAAATCGGCGCGTTTCATGACGCCGCCGACACGCGGCTGGCAGGTCATGCGCGACGCGGCGTTGTCGCTCGCCCTCGATCATCCCTTTGCGGGCGCCTTCGCCAATCCAAGACAGATGACGCCCTACACCTATGCGCAAAGCCCGGTCACCTTCGCCGACCGGGACGCGTTTTCCGGCGGACCGAAGCCGGGGGCGGTGGCGCGGAACGTCCGGCTCGGCGACGGCTGGCTCAGCGACCGTTTCGGAAACGGGTTCAGCGTTCTCGTCTTCGGCACGATCGACGAGCCGGGCGCGATCATGGCAGCCGATCCGGACGCCACCGTCATCCTGCTCGATGCGGCGAGCGACGCCGCGCGCGCCTATGACGCGACAGACGGAACCGCCTATCTGGTGCGTCCCGACCAGCATGTGGCGGCGCGGTGGAAACAGGCCACGGCAGGCGATGTGGCCGAAGCGCTGACGGCGATCCTCAGCGGCAAAGGAGCGGAGTAATGAGCATCTCGACACTCGAAACCGTCTATGAGCGGCTTGCGCAAGCGATCGACGAGGCCGGACGCGACAGGGAGACAATGCTGCTGGCCAAGCTCGCCTTGCTGCTGGCCGAAAGGCTGGACGATCCGGACAGCGTCCTCGCTCTCATCGAGGAGGCGTCGAAAGACCTCAGCTAGAGCCTTTCAGGATTAGATTGAAGCATTCTGTTTCGCGTCCGGTGCGGCGATCCGCGCGGAGGGGCGCGTAGCGGTGCTACGGGCAAGCGCGCCGACAAAGCGGGCGCCCGCCGGACGGAAACCCGAAGGGCCGGGCATGT